>Ga0164242_10000914_pt1 | contig 35146 bp, 34 predicted proteins | sample OricomgcompostMG_FD_108783 | JGI IMG/M metagenome (GOLD analysis project Ga0164242, IMG submission 108783) | Miracle-Growth compost microbial communities from Emeryville, California, USA - Original compost - Miracle growth compost (MG) ... | reverse complement strand
TATATCGGCCATAAGATCACCTCTGCAAATAATGGGGCAAAAGAAAGCGACCAAGTAAAAGTTGACTTTTTTCCTGATCGCTTTTATAACACAGCATTATCGAGCTGCTTTTTCAGTGCCCTCATTAAAAGCAGAAGGCTTTTTTTCATGGAATAATTGTTTTAGGTAAATATTGAAATTAATTTCCGGCTAAATTATTGAATACTGATCAATTGTAAAAATAGCACTATGGTTAGCGCTGTCAATCGGTTTAAGCCTGGTGCAGCTGGATCATATTGCCGCAGGTATCATCAAATATAGCTTGTATACCCCATTCGGTTTTAACGGGTTCGCTGCTAAAATGTACGCCTTTCGCTTTTAGTTTTTCATACTCCGTCTGGATATTATTAGTTATGAAAACAATGGCGGGGATACCTGTATTATATAACCCGGTTTGAAATTGCTTACTCAGCGGATTATCCACCGGGCCCAGCAACAAAGCCGTGCCATTTGTATCCTCGGCGGCAACTACAATAGCCAGGTTGTATTGCGGCATACACATCTTTTCCATGAAACCCAGTATTTCGGTGTAAAATTTAAAAGCTGTTGCGGGGTCGTTCACAAACACGCTGGTCATTCCAATTTTCATAAAGGCTGATTTTAAAGAACTAAATTAAAGCTTTTATTGTGCATAAGTCCGGTAAAGAAAAAACGCTTCCCATTACCTGGGAGGCGCTCCTGTTTTGATATATTAACCAATATTAATGTTTCCTGTGCCCGGGCTTGTGAAAGTAACCATAAACGTATCGTAAATAATTGATAATGAAGCATTAATTTTATTGTATATTGCAATAACCAATATCCACCGGCATAAACAAAAATTCACTAAAACATTTATCTGTTTAAATACTTTAATTATATAGTTTAACCCTATAAATCCTTACAACTATGAAACATGCGTTTATTTTTGGCACCAGTATTTATTTAAGCGAACAAAACACCATAAGCTACGCCGATGGGGATACCCGTTTTGAATTTTTAAGAGTTTTATCCTTTTATCATCATCATGACTCGCCGGGCAAAACGTTGGTTATTGACGCGAATATCAATACCATCGACGATCAGCATTCTGTGAAGATAGCCGCTAATAATATTGAAGAAGGAAGCGACATACGTTTAGATATTACCGAAAACCGTGTAAAAATATACCATGCCGGGCATGCGCAGCCTATACTGGATGTTTATCAACTGGCCGAACACGAGTATCATGGGTTATCCAGCCATATCCTTAACGAGATCCACTCCCAGCATCCGGATCATGTAATTACTGTAAAGGGTAATTTTAAGGTGGCCGGCGCGCATATAGAAGTAGAAGGCGAAAAGATGTTTATTGATACCGATGCTATTGCTAATGGTGTTTATAACGAACACAATGGCATCACGCTGTCTTCATCTACCGAGAAAGTGCATCAATAGTCAGCCCTCCCCGTTAAGAGGCTGTATCATCAATAATTCAGACAAATTGGAAACATAAAATAACGTTTGGTCTTGGTATTCTTTGTGAAAGCTTTGTGTGTTCTGCGGTTACATTTTACCACAAGGCGCAAAGTAAATTGAAACCAAATTAATTTTGCAACGTTTTTTTGCAGTTTGAGGTTGATACAGCCTCTTCTATTTTTTTAATCCCTCTCAACCGGATAGTGATTTAGTATGAGCGTAAAGCCACACTAAGTGGTTATGAAGAATAATTTCAGATCCGTCATGCTTATTGCATTTTTTACATGTTTTAGCCAAAATCATCACCTTTTTTCGTAAAAAAATCCTAATTTTAAGACATTCTTATCAATACCCTTTGATAACAGCAACAGTTAATAATAACCTTGCCTATGAATGTCGTTCATAATAAAGATATCGGAACCAAACAAAAAGCGCTTGCCATTAACCTCGACCACGCCATATACGGTTCGTTTGCCGAAATTGGCGCCGGGCAGGATGTAGCCGCTAATTTTTTTAAGGCAGGAGCATCATCCGGTACTATCGCCAAAACCATGTCGGCTTATGACATGATCTTCTCCGACGCTATTTACGGAGCTCAGCAAACACGCAGGTATGTAAGCGAACCCCGCTTAATATCAATGCTCGACCGGGAATACGAGTTATTGCAGGAACGCCTGGCCGCACAACGCGGCGCTACAACTACCTTCTTCGCTTTTTCCGATACGGTTTCCGCGCTTAATTATCATAAAACCAACGAGGGGCACGGCTGGATGGGCGTACGCTTTCAGTTAAAACCCAACGGCCCGCATAATGATGTGGTGATCCATGTAAAATTGCTGGATAATGATACCAACTTACAGCAACAGGCTGTGGGGGTATTGGGTGTAAACCTCATTTATGCCTGCTTTTATTACCATAATAACCCGCCGGTGTTTTTGCTTTCGCTGATGGACGATCTGTTTAAAGATCGTATCCAGATAGATATGATCCGTTTTGAGGGGCCGGGTTTTGATAAAGTAGATAACCGCTTAATGAGCCTGCACCTGGTAAAATACGGTTTCTCGGACGCGGCCGTATTTGGCCCCGACGGTAAAAACCTGCAGCCTTCGGAAGTATTGTACAAAAAACATATTGTAGTAATCCGCGGCCGCTTCCGCCCGCTTATTAATGTACACCTGGATATGTTGCATACAGGTGTTAAGCAATTTATGCAGGAACCCGATGTGGATAAGGAAAACGTAGTGGTGGTGACGGAACTTACTCTGCAATCGCTGAAGGAAAGGGATGCCGATTTAAATGCAGATATTGATGAAAAGGATTTCCTGGACAGGGTGGATATCCTCTGCTCGCTGGGCCAAACGGTACTTATTTCCAATTTTCATGAATATTATAAGCTGGTGGCCTATTTATCCAAAATAACCAAGCTGAAACTGGGTGTGGTTTTGGGCTATCCCAACCTGGAGTATATTTTTTCTGAAGAACATTATCACGACCTGCCCGGCGGCATCCTGGAGTCGTTCGCTACGCTGTTTAGCCGTAAGGTAAAGCTGTTTATATATCCCACCCTTCGCGATGACGTGATCTGGAACTGCCTGCGGTTTTACCCGCCCCCGCACCTGATAGACCTGTACCGTTACCTGATAGCGAATAATAAGATTGAAGACATCAGGCATTATAACGAAAACAACCTGCATGTGGAAACGGATAAAGTATTGCAGCTTATTAAACATGGCACACCCGGTTGGGAAGAGTATGTACCTGCCGAAGTGGCTACCATGATTAAAGACCGGTGCCTGTTCGGCTACGCCTGCGATACGGAAAACCCGCAAAAAAGAATTGCTGCTGTTAATGATTCCGGTTCGTCAACGGATGCTGTATAAAATAGCTAAGAAGCTGTCTAAATTTGTTATTATAAACAATTAATCCATCGCGTCATGGTGAGTTATAAATCTGGGGCATCTGAGGGTGTAATGACAGCATCTTAATAAATTTCCTATAAGTTCATGCTGAACGGAAGCATCCGGCGCATGCTAATGGCCTGATCTGCAAACGTCAGACCCTTCCTCCGTTCAGAATGATAAATTCAATAAAAGAAATTATGTCATGGGTGGGTAGCGTAACAATCCCCGATTAGCAGGGCCGCTATTCAAGCCGGGGATTGCCACGCAATTCTTTCTGAATTGCTCATACAGCCTCTTGCTAATAATATATGTAATTTGATAGTATCTAAGGCATCCTTTGCGGTTAATTAACTACAAAGGATGCTTTGAAAGGATAATACAGAGCGCACGGCGGTATTTTAATTGACTTTCCGGGTATCGGGCATTAGTTTAAGCAGGCCTTTCATTTCCTGTATGGTTTTATCGTAAGCAGGATCGGTAGCCAGGTTTTTCAGCTCCAACGAATCTTTAGGATGTTCAAACAGCATCATGCCGTCTTTACCTTCTGTCCATTCCACATAATGCCAGCGTTTGGTACGTACCGATTTACCTGTTTTTCCCTTATAATCCACAACGGCATACGATGGAAAATCGCGGTTTGCCTTAGGGTTTTTAAGCTGGGCTACAAAGCTATGCCCCTCCTGTCCTTCCGGTTTGGGCAGGCCGCACAGTTCGGCCAGTGTTGGATATAAATCGAACAGACTAACAATTTGTGTGGTGTGCTGTGCTTTTGCGCCAGGCAGGGCCACTATAAGCGGTACGCGCAAACCCAGTTCGTACAGGGAATAGCCTTTACTCCATTTGCCTTTTTCGCCCAGGTGGTAGCCATGATCGCCAAAAAACACTACGATGGTATTATCTTCCAGCTTATTTCTTTTCAGCGCGTCCATTACACGGCCCAGTTGTTCGTCCATAAAACTGGTAGACGCCCAGTAAGCGCGTTTCATTTCACGGGCTGATTCAGGTGTCGACGGCCTGCCGATAAACAGGTCGCTGTTTGTTGTCGCTATGGAAATTGGCGGGAAACCCGGGGGCGCCTTAGGGTCAGTAGCATAATCAACAGGCAGTGGTATTTTATTCAAATCGTACATGTCGAAGAATTTTTTAGGCGCCGTTGGCGGGCTGTGAGGTTTAACAAAACCCACTGCCAAAAAGAAAGGCTTATCACCGTCTTTGTATTTATCCATCAGCTCAATGCCTTTTGTCGCGGTGATATAATCGCCGTGCGTTTCCCCATCGCCGTCCAGTACAATGATCCTGTCGGAAGCGGCAGCAGACGGAGACTGGCCATAAGCATTTTTGGGGGCCGCGGCAGCCCGGGCGCGGTTAGCATTACCCGCGTTGGGGCTTTGCGTATCCCGGTTACTACGTTCTGTAATCCTGGGGTTGGTGGGCTCACCTCCTTCCGTCCACGAAACCTGGTCGTCTATACCCCCATGAAATATCTTTCCGCTGCGTAAACTTACATAACCGTTATTCATAAAGTACTGGGGCAGGGTTACATATTCGGGATGGATCCTGCGGAAGTAGGTATTGTTATCCATCACTCCATCCTGCGTAGGATACCTTCCTGTTAAAAATGATGAGCGGGATGGGTTACAAACCGGATATTGCGCATAAGCATTATCAAACCGCATCCCACGGGCGGCTATCTTGTCAATATTAGGCGTTTTAATGCCCGCGGATGTATAAGGGCCAATTTCCGGACGAAGATCATCGGAGATGAGAAAAAGAACATTATACTTCTTTTTAGGAGCGCGCTGCTGCGCCACCGAGGTCATTACAGACAGGCCAGCCAATAACAGCAAGGGATAAGCTACTTTTTTGATCATGGTTTTGATGGTTTGATTGCTTTCAACTATTTTTTAATGGCCGTGGCAGCGCCTGTTCTGACGGGCCTGGTTGGAAATGTCTGGAATGCCAGGTATTTATTTAAAGTATTGGTGCTATCGCTTTTAATACCTGCAATAATACAACTGGCGTTAATGCCCGCGCCTGCCGCGTTGGTATGCACACCATCGTAAGGATAAAAATCCTTCACTATTTCGGGGCCCATTCTTTCAAACTTATCGGCAATCCTGTTATTCGCGTCAATAAAATAAGCGCCAACCTGCTCGGCAGCTTCTTTAGCCCATATGCCGTAGGTAGTGCTACGCATTACCTTTCCGTCTTTAAACGCATTACCGGCCACCATAGAGGCGATCATCACCGTGGCCCCTTTCGATTTTGCGTCCGTGGCAAACTTACGCAGGTACCAGCCATAGGAATGTACCACTTCGGGCCCGGTAGCATAGTTAACTATAACGCTATCATTGCCGTTACCTTTTAATACCGCGCGCCGCCCTGTTCTTGTTGTATCGGGCTTCCCGCCTTCGTTATGCCCAAATTCCACTATCACAAAGTCGCCCGGCTTCAGGGTGCTCATAATTTTTGTCCAGCGGCCCTCATTAATAAACTGACGGGTGCTGCGGCCGGCAATGGCCCGGTTAGCTACACTGAGGCGGGTGGTATCAAAATAATTAAAAATTACCTGCCCCCAGCTGCACCATGGCCTGTTGGGGTTGTTGGTGGTTGAATCGCCAACCAGGTAGAAAACCGGTTTGGGGGGCGCGATAAAAGCGGAGAATAACCAAACCAATGCAATCAGGGGGAATATCCGTGAAATCATCTTTTTCATAACATCTAAATTTAGGTTAATAGTTATTTCCCTTATTTAAAACACTCCGGGACCGGCAATTTTTGGCCATGGGTAAGGCCGTAAGCAAGGTTTCATCAAACAACAACATCGGCAATAAAATTTTTCTCATATTCAGGAAGTTTAAGCAGCATAACTGCAATTAGGTTAATAAATTGGCTTGGGTAAGTAAATATAATCATTCCGCATAAAAATCATCCTGCCGCGCCTTACCGGTAAGGTAACAATTACGATAGAAAACCAACTGTTGAAACTTCTGAATATTAATTGCTTACACAGTGAAGAATAAAACAAAAATTATTGCAACCTTGATAACCATTACCGGTCACATTACCATTGGACACGAAAACAGAACGGCAGCATACGGATAAACAACTCGTCGATAGCATACTCGGCGGGGATCTGCACGCGTTTAAGCTACTGATCAGCGAAACTGAGAACCTGGTTGCTCATCTTGCTTTTAAGATGATCCCTGTCGCTGCCGACCGGAAGGATATTGCGCAAGAAGTATATTTAAAGGTATATAAAAGCCTTCCAAAATTCCGCTTTCAATCAAAGCTCTCAACCTGGATCGGGCAGATTACTTATAACACCTGTTTACACTACCTGGAAAAGAAAAGACCGGTACTGCTGGAAAGTTTTTTTGAAGATACTGACATATCCATAGATAATTTAGCAAATGCAGGCGAACCCGCTGAAAACGAAACCGAATCCAGATTGCTGGCAAAGGAGCTGAATGAAACCATGAACCAGGCGGTACAGCAACTTCCGGCTATGCAACAAACGCTGATCGGACTGTACTATCATCAGGAACTTTCGCTTTCGGAAATTTCCGGCATCACTAATTTGTCGGAAGGTTCTCTCAAAAGCCATTTGTTCCGTGCGCGCCAGCAACTCAAACACATTTTACTTAAGATACAAAAAAGGGAGGGAATATGAATACGGCCCATTTAACCGAAGCAGAACTGCAACTATATGCAGATGATATGGAAGCAATAAGCCTGAATTTAAGAGAACATGCCGCGCATTGCCCGCACTGCCAGGTGAAATTGGAAAATTACCGGCTCATGAACAGCACGCTAAAAGCGATGCCCACCCCTGCTTTTGATTTCGACCTGGCTGAACAGGTGTTGGCATCGATACCTGTTAAAAAAGCGCCGGTTGCCTGGGTGCCCCTACTGGCGGCCATTACCGGCGTGCTGCTGGTTGCTGTAATGACAAGCGGGTATGCCCGGCAGATCGTCGCGCTGTTTTCGGCTCTTCCAAAGGTATGGGGCTATGTACTTATCGTTCCGGCCCTGGTATTATTGCTTGTGCAGTTAATAGCATCAGTTGCTGAGCATCAGCGCAAAATGCACCTGCTGCTGAGTAAATAAAATAATTGCAACCTTAAATAACCATTACCGGTCTAATCCACCATAAAGTAAAAAAACATGAAACGAACAATCACATTAACATTGCTCCTGCTCGTCAGTACACTTGGGGCATTTGCCCAGGGCGGGCCCGATAGAGCGACTGTCTTATTTTTCGGCAACGCCATTGCCATACTATTAACCATCTGGATCGCCTCGTCGTTCCTGCTCTCGCTTATCCGGCTATTTTTAAACGACCGGCTGCGCAGGACGCTCCTGGAAAAAAATGCTACTGAAGAAACTATCGCTCAAATGCTGCCGCCGAAAGACAACCTTGGTTACATCGCGTTAAAATGGTGCTGCCTGTTTGCCGCACTTGGCGCCGGGCTTATTATCTGTTACTACAGTCAGCCCATTGGTTTGCACTGGGCAATTATCCTGAGTTTTAGCCTGGCGTTGGGCCTGCTTGCTTTCTATTTGATCAGCAAACGTTTAAAATAATAAGGCATGAAAAAGATTTATGCTGCCCTGGGTGTAATGGCAGTATGTGGACTGCTGTTTTACGCCGGAATGTGCATCGCGAACCGCGGAAGCATTAAAATTAGCTATTCAATAGATAATGAGCACAGTAAATTCACTGCCTTTTATCCTATTGAGGTAGCTGATGCGGTAATCGGCAACGTTAACCAATGGGCCAGCCAGGCAACGCAGCGGTCGGGAGACCTGTCCGGCACGCTCCAATTAAAATTTTCAAACGGGATATCATGCCGGTTACACGCCAAGGGGCGGAACCTTGAAATAATTGCCGACCGGGCAAACAATAACGATGCCGCGCTGGCCAGTTTAAAGGATGAATGTAACGACCTCAACGCATTTATACTGGCTAAAAGCAACAAATCGCGGTAACGCAAAAACTAAAGAAAATAACTCGTTTACGGCGGTACAGGAATACCAAAAGCCTCTTATCTTCGCGAGGGGGCTTTTGAGTGGCCTGCTTAATATTGTAATTTTACGTTTTAAATCGGGTTAATCAGCTATTATGTCAATTACTACGGAAGAAGAGTTAACGGGGATAAAAAAGGTCAGTGAAATAGTCGGGCTTACGCTTAAAGCGATGAGGGAATACGCCAGGCCGGGAATGACTACCAAAGAGTTGGATGATTTTGGAGGAGAGCTATTAAAAAAATCAAACGCCCGCTCCGCTCCGAAACTTACTTATGATTTTCCCGGGTATACGTGTATCAGCGTTAACAACGAGGTAGCGCACGGCGTGCCCTCCGGTAACAAAGTATTGCAAAAAGGAGACCTGATAAATATTGATGTCTCTGCCGAGTTAAATGGTTTTTGGTCGGATAACGGCGGGTCGTTTATTTTGGAGCAGGATCTTTTTGGTCACCAGCCTTTAGTAAACGCGTCAAATGAGATTTTGAAAAAGGCGATCAATAACATTCGTGGCGGCGTCAAAATTTCTGATATCGGCAAATTAATCGAAACTGAAGCTAAGTCGCGCGGGTATAGGGTGATCAAAAACCTGACGGGACACGGCGTCGGCCGGAGTTTACATGAAGCGCCGCACGAAATAGCGAATTATTGCGACAGATCCAACCTTACCCGTTTTAAAAAGAACAGTGTGGTTGCTATTGAAACCTTTATATCTACAAAATCAAGCTATGCGGAAACAGGCGCTGACGGCTGGACCCTGACAGGTGAACGGGGCGGTTTCGTAGCCCAGCACGAACATACCATTTTAGTTACCGGAGGCTCGCCCGTGATCCTGACGGCTCAAAACTTAATTTGATTATCGACTTCTGTTTGATAAATGGTTATGGCATTCATTATTATATATATTTGAAGTTTACTGTAAGTTTTTTGGTTATTGAACAACTTATAAGTAAATACCGATGATGAAAAAAACGATTACTACCATCCTGTTATGCTTGTCATTTGCTTTGGCGTTCTCTCAAACGGAAAGCATGAATAGTAAGGAGGCAATTTCAAAATTTAAAACCTATTATAATGCAGTACAGCCCGATAGCATCTATAACATGTTCTCGCCCGAAACCAAAACAAAGTTAACGTTACCCAGGACTATCGATTTCTTGAACCGGTTGAAAAGCAGCTATGGAAAAATCAACAGCACTAAATTTACCGCTTACCAATCCGCTTTTGCTGTTTATACAACCGTTTTTGAAAAAGGGATAGTCATTTTACAGCTATCGGTAGATGAAACCCATCAAATTACCGGCTTATTTGCCAAGCCTTTTGAAGAAACCCTACCCGGCACGTCCAAAAATAACATTACACCAATGCAGTTACCTTTTGGCGGTGAATGGACAGTTTTTTGGGGCGGCGACACCCGTGAGCTGAATCAGCATGTCGGTGTAAAATTTCAAAAAAATGCCTTTGATATAATTATCACTAATAACGAAAATAAATCATACCGGACAGACGGTAAAACCAACGAGGACTACTATGCCTTCGGACAAAAAATAACCGCACCATGCGACGGTGAAGTTGTTTTAGCTGTAGATGGCGTGAAAGACAATATACCGGGCATGCTTAATACGCTCTACGTCCCCGGGAATAGCATTATCATAAAAACAGGGAATAATGAATACGCTTTCCTGGCGCACTTCCAACAGCACTCGATAAAAGTAAAGCAAGGCGATAAGGTTAAAAAAGGGCAGCTATTAGGTTTGTGCGGCAACTCCGGCAACTCATCGGAACCACACCTGCATTTCCATCTTCAGGACATGGAAGACCCGCTCCGGGCAACAGGTATCAAATGTAACTTTGACAAAATTATTGTTGGCGGTATTGTTAAAACATATTATTCGCCCATTAAAGGCGACCGGGTTAGCAATCCGCTTAGATAACACAAAAAAAGCCCCTCATTTTCATGAGAGGCTTCCGGGTAAATGATGGGGCTCGAACCCACGACCCTCGGTACCACAAACCGATGCTCTAACCAACTGAGCTACATCTACCGTGTTGGGAGTGCAAATGTATAAAAATAGGGAGTAATGTCAAATGCTTTTTTAAAATTACATCCAGCTTACTTTTCTATTTAGAACGCATCTAAATAATGGCTAAGTTTGTGGTATGACAGATCAGTTGGTAGAGTTGAATGTAACCGGGATGCACTGTAACAACTGTGCCATATCCGTGCACCGCCTGCTCGAAAAAAAAGGATTGAACAATATCCTGGTAGATTTTGCCGGCGAGGAAGTAAAATTTTCCACCAGTGATGAAAACATCGTTCCCGGTATTATTAAAGATATTGAAGGGCTGGGTTATAAAGTGATAGACAACCCCGCCACCCACCGGGAAAAGTTCTACGATAAAATTGAAAATAAGCTTATTTTTTGCGCTCTTTTTACGGCTCCGCTCCTGCTGCACATGGTATTTCCCTGGCATTGGCTGCATAATCCTTATGTGCAATTGGGCTTGTGCCTGCCGGTGTTTTTGATTGGCTGCGCCCACTTCGGCAGAAGTGCATGGAGTTCTATAAAAGGCGGCGTGCCTAATATGGATGTATTGATATTCATTGGCTCGTCAGCGGCATTTATTTACAGTTTGGTGGGCACCCTCCAAAATTTGGGTGAGCAATACCAATTTTATGAAACCTGCGCCACTATTATTACCCTGGTGTTATTAGGGAATTTGTTTGAGAAACGCTCGGTAACACAAACCACATCGGCGGTGAAAGATCTGGTTAAATATCAGCAGGCCAAAGCTAACCGCCTGGTAAACGGTGATATTGAAATTGTAAACGCGCAGGAAATAAAATCGGGCGATATATTACTGGTTAATACCGGCGACCAGGTACCGGTTGACGGCGATATTCTGGAAGGCAGCGCCTCGATAGATGAATCTATGCTGACCGGCGAGAGTTTACCGGTGGAAAAACAGAAATACGACGCCGTAATTGGCGGAACCATTGTGCAGCATGGCAATATCCGTATCGTAGCTACCAAGGTGGGCTCACACAGCGTGCTGGCACAAATTATCGATTTGATGAAAAAGGCGCAGGCCGCAAAACCCCCTATCCAAAAATTAGGCGACAGGGTGGCTGCCGTATTTGTGCCGGCGGTAATCCTGATAGCGCTAATTACTTTTGTATTGACTTATTATGCCTTTAACGGCGGTTTGCAAAACTCGCTGATGCATGCCATAGCGGTGTTGGTGATCTCCTGTCCATGCGCTATGGGCCTGGCTACGCCTACCGCGGTGATGGTTGGTTTGGGTCGCGCGGCAAAGAATGGAGTATTGATTAAAGGCGGCGACACCATTGAAGCCGTTGCTAATACCAAATATGTTGTTTTTGATAAAACCGGTACCCTGACAACCGGAAAATTTTCGCTTAGTGATATTAAAATAGCCATAAACGCCGATATGGAGACCGTACGCGGCATTATTACAGCCATCGAAGAACGTTCCAGTCACCCTATTGCCAAATCGCTGGTGGGCCAGCTAAAAGGGCTGCCGCAGCGCAAAACCATATTGAGGGCAGTAAGTGAAGAGAAAGGCCTGGGCATGCGCGCAGAAGATGTGGAGGGCAACCACTATTTTTTAGGCGGCGCCAAGTCAGATAACAACGGATACAATGTGGCCTTGTATAAAAATCAAAACCTATTAGCGGAGATTGCCATTCAGGACGATATTAAGCCCGGCGCGGCTAATTTGATAGCTAAGCTGAAGCAAATGGGCATTACCCCTGTTTTACTGAGCGGCGATAAGGCGGCACGCTGCAACGCGGTGGCGCAAACTTTAGGCATCACCGAAATTTATCCCGAACAATTGCCTGACGAGAAGCTTTTTATCATTGATATTTTTAAACAGAAAGGCAAAACCATTATGATTGGCGACGGCGTTAACGATGCGCCTGCCCTTACCAAAGCTGATGTGGGTATTTCTATGAATGATGCCAGCCATATTGCCATACAATCGGCCGGGGTTATCTTATTGAATACTGACCTGAACACCCTGCTCACCTTTTTACAGGTAAGTAAACACACGTTGCTAACTATTAAGCAAAACCTGTTCTGGGCCTTTGCTTACAACGTTATTGCCATCCCGGTAGCTGCCTTTGGCTTTTTAAGCCCCATGATAGGCGCCTTTACCATGGCTTTCTCGGATGTGGTGGTAATCGGTAATTCATTGAGGCTGAAAGTGAAACCTCTTGATCCCCTAAAGGGGAAATAAAAATTTCAGAATGGTCAAAGAATTTTACTTTCTTTGAAACATTATTAATTCCCCCTTTAGGGGGTTAGGGGGCAAATGACTATCGAACTTTTCACCGACGGCGCTTCGAGCGGGAACCCGGGCCCTGGCGGCTACGGCGCTATATTGCGTGCAGGGCAGCATTATAAGGAATTATCACAAGGCTACCGCAAAACCACCAATAACCGCATGGAGCTAATGGCGGTAATAAAAGGCCTGGAAGCGCTGAAAAGCCCCAGCCAGCAAGTCACCATTTATTCCGATTCCAAGTATGTAATTGATGCCATTGATAAGAAGTGGCTGACAGGTTGGGTGAAAAAGGGCTTTAAGGACAAAAAGAACAAAGACCTTTGGATGCGCTATATTGAGGTAAGCCGCGTACATCATATTAAACTGGTATGGGTAAAAGGCCACGCCGGTCACCCGGAAAACGAACGCTGCGACCAGTTAGCGGTTGCCGCCTACAAACAAAAGGACTTGTTGATCGATGCTGTATTTGAAACGGAGTCAGCTAAAGTAAATTTGCTTTAATAAGTTATAAAATACTATATAGTAGTTTGTTATGATTAATGACACGTGATAAGCATATCTATTATGACTGCCATATAAGATTTATCTTCACATCACGCACCATATTCCCCATGCTATCCCTGACGTCGCCTTGTGTATACAATTTTGTCATTGCTGTTGATTGCGGAGCGACGCGGCAATCCCGTCGCATGTAAACCCGCCAGGATTTTAAACTCATCACGACATTTATAAACGAAAAATATTCAATTAACTTCTTGGATGAAATTCAATAATGGTGCTGCGCAGGTATTCCCTGTCAAGGTGTGTATAAATTTCGGTGGTGGTAATACTTTCGTGGCCCAGCATTTCCTGTACGGCGCGCAAATCGGCCCCGTTCTCAATTAAATGCGTGGCAAAGGAATGCCGGAACGTATGCGGACTGGTCGTTTTCTTCAACCCAATGCTTTCCGCTAAATTTTTAATAATAATGAATATCATTTCGCGTGTCAGGTGCGCACCCCGCCGGTTCAGGAAAACATAATCATCTTCACCTTTTTTTATATCCAGGTGCACCCTTACCTGCTGCAGCCATATCAGTAAAGCCTTTTTAGCTTCGTTACCAATAGGCACTAAGCGCTCCTTGTTGCCTTTACCCGTCACCTTTATAAAATCAATATCCAGGTAAAGGTTAGATATCTTCAGCCCCGTAAGTTCCGATACCCGCAGTCCGCAGCTATACAGCACTTCCAATATGGCCTTGTTGCGCGGTCCTTCGGGCTTTGACAGGTCTATCGCGCCGATCAGGCGGTTGATCTCATCTATATTCAATACATCCGGAAGTTTCCGGCTCAGCCGGGGCGCTTCCAGTAATTCGGAAGGGTCAATGTTGATCAGATCCTCCATCAGCAGGTATTTATAAAAAGCCTTCACACCCGAAAGAATGCGGGCCTGCGAGGAGGCGATCATTCCCAACTCGTTTAAGGTAATGATAAACCGGCGCAGATCATTTAAACTTACTGTATCAGGCTTCAGTTTAACACGCTGCATTTCACTAAATTGAAACAGTTTATCTATATCCCTGCTATAAGCTTGTATGGAGTTATCCGAAAGGGATTTTTCCAGCTTCAGATAGGATTTAAAACCTTTTATTGCCGACCGCCAATCCAATTGATTTTTTTATTTAAGTTTGAAGTGATGAAGATACAAATTATAAATGGCCCCAACTTAAACCTGCTGGGGGTTAGAGAAAAGTCTATTTATGGTGACAGCGATTTTAATTCGTACCTGGAAAAGCTGAAGCAACGTTTCCCGTCTGTGGAATTCAGCTATTACCAAAGTAACGTGGAGGGCGAATTGATTAACAAACTGCACGAGGTTGGCTTTAGCTTTGATGGCATTGTAATGAACGCCGGTGCCTATACGCATACATCAGTAGCCATTGCCGATGCTATAGCGGGCATTAACACCCCCGTAATTGAAGTACATATCTCCAACGTTTACAAGCGCGAAGAGTTTAGGCACAGTTCCATGCTGGCACGCAATTGCAAGGGCGTTATTGCCGGTTTCGGGCTCGATTCCTACCGTCTGGCCATTGAAAATCTTATTAGCGAATAAACGTTGAATTATACCTATTGTGCCTGTTATTAGTGTTGTTTTGTATATGAAAAGCCGTGTAAATAATTGGTTAACTGGTATATCGCTTATAACATTACTAATTATAAGCTATGCGCCCGGCGCGTTTTCCCAATCTGGCTACAGGCGAAGCACATCCGTACGCGATTCCCTGCGCCGGTCCATCATGAAGCGGGATTCCGTAATGCGGACGCTCAAAAAGTCGGACACTTCCATTAACAGCCTGCTGCAAAAAATAGAATACTATAACACCAGCTTTAACCAGATCAAAACCAACCTGTCGCGCGGGATTGATACGGGCGACATCAGCAAAGATCTTCCCGCTTTTGAAAAACGCATAGGTACGATAAAAACCATGATCTATAACGATCAGTCGAGCACACTGCGCTATCTGTATGCTATACGCGATTTCCTGACCCACAGCGACGACCAGCTGGATGGCTGGCAGGAACAATTGTCTGACATAAACTCCAAGCTGCTGCAGGCCGACAATGAATTGCAGCAAATGCAAAAAGATTCCATGCTGAAAGTTATCCCGGCCGACAGCAATTTAAGGGCGACATTTCTTTCTCAAAAAAAAGCAGTCAAACGGAAATGGCGCGAACTGGATGCGCAAAACAAACAGATCATCCTGAAAGTTGGCTTATTGCAAAACCGGGTAGCTGCCGTTTATATAGCGATACTGGATGAACGCGACCAGATAGACCTGAAGATCCACGATTTCAGTATCCGCGCCCTCTCCTGCGAAAATAACTATATCTGGGAGATGGCGCCCACGCCAGGGAGCACCTTTAGCTCGGCCCTAACCAAAACCATTACCATGAATAGCCGCCTGTTCAGCTTTATGGTGAACCGGGATACCCTGATACATTTCTTCAACCTGCTGCTGTTCGCCTTATTTTTTAGCTGGATCTACTACAACAGGCGTAAAATATTGATCACCAGGGAGGTGCCGCACGATACCTTGCAGCAAACAACTTACGTGGCCCGGTATCCATTTGCCGCTGCCTTGCTGGTTGCCGCTGCCATTGCCCCCAACTTTTATAATCATCCGCCGGTTGTTTTTCTCGAACTGCTGTTTACGCTGATGACGGCCGTCATACTTTTCCTGGTGAAAAAAACCGACAAGGCATTGTTATGGAACTTCCTGCTGCAGCTGTTCGGCATCATGCTGATTTACAGCCTTAGTAATCTGTTTATTGAAGTATCAAATGTAGATAGGATTGCCATATTGCTACTGGCCGGTTTAGCTATTTGGTTAAGCTCGAAATTTTTGAAAACGGTTAAAACCGCGCCGGAACGTTATTTCCCTTATACCATCCCCGTGCTGCGCGTATTTATAGTATTGCAGGTTATTTCGCTGATATGTAATATAATGGGCCGTTTTAGCCTGGCAAAAATTATTGGAGTAACAGCTGTTTACAATTTATGGCTGGCTATTGGCTTGTACTATGTTGTGCAGATACTGATGGAAAGCCTGTTCCTGCAGTTGGAAGCCAATAAGGATGATAACGGTATCAGTTCGTACATTGATTTTAAGGTATTGCAGAAAAAGCTGCGCAGCATTCTGAACATCATTGCCGGCGGGCTATGGCTAATTATGCTGGCCCAAAACCTGAGCATTGAGGATGCCGTGTACGATTATGTAGATAATTTACTCAATCAATCACACAACATAGGCAATACCGGGCAGCAATTCACGTTCGGCAGCATTATTATTTTTATAGCGGTAATATGGTTATCATCCATTGTAGCCAGGGTGATTAGTTATTTATATGATTTTGCCGATCAGCATAGGGAAGCCACGCCGTTGTTTAAAAAGAAAACACGCACCTCCATACTGGTAGTTAAAATAGCCGTTTTCGCCATAGGCTTTATTTTGGCGGTGGCGGCATCAGGCTTTCCATTGGATAAGATCACCATCATCATCAGCGCTTTTGGTATCGGTATTGGTTTCGGCTTGCAGAATATTGTCAATAACCTGGTGTCGGGCTTAATACTGGCCTTTGAAAAGCCAATACAGGTGGGCGATATAATTGAGGTTGATAACCGTTCGGGTACTATTAAGGAGATCGGTATCCGTTCCAGCAGGATAGCTACTTCTGATGGCGCTGAAGTAATTATCCCCAACGGCGACCTGATATCTCACCACGTAATTAATTGGACCTTAAGTAATAACAACCGCCGGGTTGAACTAATGGTTGGAGTAGCTTATGGGTCGGATATTGCAATGGTGAAGCAACTTTTGCTGGATATTGTGAGTAATCGCGATGATATTATGGATGCCCCGCCGCCTGTAGTTTTACTAAATAATTTAAGTGAAAGCACAGTTGATTTCCGGATCCTGTTCTGGGCTTCTGATATCACAACCTGGTTGCAATTAAAAAGCCAGGTACTTACCGATGTTTATAACAAACTTAACGCGGCCGGCATAGCTATCCCATTCCCGCAAAGGGATGTGTATGTGCATTTGCCCGATGGTCAACAGGTGGAAATTAAGCCTTCGGAGCCAGGCGATAATAAAGCCTAATACCTCCCGAGTTTTCTAATTAATACTTCCCGTCATTGCGAGCCGACGAAGGAAGTGTGGCAATCCTCGGCTTGAATAGTGGCTCTGCTATCGGGGATCACGTCGCTCCGCTCCTCGCTATGACGTAATTTTAATACTTCCCGTCATTGCCGACGAAGGGAGGTGTGGCAATCCTCGGCTTGAATAGCGGCTCTGCTATCCGGGGATCGCCACGTCGCTCCGCTCCTCGCTATGACGTAATTTTAATACTTCCCGTCATTGCCGACGAAGGAGGTGTGGCAATCCCCGGCTTGAATAGTGGCTCTGCTATCCGGGGATCGCCACGTCGCTCCGCTCCTCGTGATGACGCTGGTTTAGTTTTATGGAATGTTTTTTATTTATAAAAATCCTCCGGCGACAGATCAGCGAAGGCTCTTTTCTTCTTGATAAAAAAATCCCACACAATATTATGCTTATACATTCTTTTCAGGGTTGAATGATGTGCCTTCGGTACCTTGACCCCCGATATGTCCGACTGAAACAGGGTACGGAAAAAATTACGGTGGGCACGGCTCACAGCCCGGGCATCCTTGCGCTTCCCCTCGCCCATAAAACGGATAATAGCCAACAGATCAAGCCATAAACGGATGCCGATGGTAAATGCCGAACGGCCGAATGGCAGGTTCTTTTTTAACAGCAGCAGGTTATTGCGAAAGTTAAGATAAGTTTTAAAAGGATTTTCCTTATCCAGCGTACCGCCCCCTACATGGTAAACCTCCGATTGCGCGCAGTACATAATTTTATAGCCCATATTTTTTAAGCGCCAGCAAAGGTCAATTTCCTCCATATGCGCAAAAAACCGTTCGTCAAAGCCGCCGGCTTCGTCCCAGCATCGTTTTTTAATAAACAGCGCGGCGCCCGTGGCCCAGAATACCTCGTCCGATTGATCGTATTGGCCTTTATCCTCCTCTACCTCGTAAAATATGCGGCCACGGCAAAAAGGGTAACCGTAACTATCAATAAAGCCGCCGGCAGCCCCGGCGTGCTCAAAATGGGTGGGCTGATGGTAAGCCTTGATCTTGGGCGCGGCAGCCGCTGTCTGCTCGTCGTTCTCCATTAGCTCAATAACGGGTCTTATCCAATCAGGGGTAACTTCAATATCCGAGTTAAGCAGGATATAGTAATCGGCCTCCACCTGTTTCAGTACCCGGTTATAACCGCCGGTAAAGCCATAATTGTGGTCGTTCCGGATAATTCTTATCGTCGGGAAATTGCTTTTCAGGAACGCTACCGATCCGTCCGACGAGGCATTATCGCCTACCACGATATCCAGGTTTCCCCATTCAGATGCCATTACCGATGGCAGGAACTGGCTCAGATGTTTCAGTCCGTTCCAGTTCAATATCACTATTGCTACTTTAGGGGTATTATCCATTAATATTCCTCGGCTTAAATTTCCATCTTCGGTGCGACCATAACCAGTACTGCGGCGTCTCTCTTATTGTTGTTTCCAGGTGGGCAACATGCATATTTGTAATCTCGTGCTCGGCCGTATTTTCAGGGTCGGTTGTGAGCGGGATAAAGTTATAAGTATAATAGCCTCTTTTAACACATTTAATATCACAAAATACCACTACCGAATCCAGCGCCTTTGCTAATTTTTCCACACCTAAAAAAACGGCGGTGGGCTGGTTCAAAAACCGGGTAAAGTATTGTACCGATTCCTGCACCGGGGTTTGGTCTGATAATAATATGGTGAAGCTCCGCTGGTCGCGCATTCGCACCAGTTTACGGAAAACATCCTTCATGGCCACCGTTTCGGCCCCAAACCTGGAACGCGATTGATTAAATGTTTTATCAAAAACCTTATTGGCCAACGGTTTATATACTACAATTCTTCCCTCATCGGTCATCATACTACAGCTTAAGGCGGCCCACTCCCAGTTGCCGTAATGCCCGGCTACGCCTAAAATACTTTTTCCCCGCGCAAAAATGTCGGCCACCAATTGGTCGGTATGTATAGTGGCGGGTAACATGCGCCGCATTACCTCTTTTTTAGAGATAGAGAGCGATTTAATAGACTCCATGATCAGATCGCCAAGATAACGGTAGTATTTTTTTTCGATGACCCGTCTTTCATGGTCGGTTTTTTCGGGAAAGGAATTAACCAGGTTTTCGCGTACTACGGCCTTACGATAGCCCAATATATAATATAGTCCGATGTATACTGCATCTGAGATGGTATAAAGGAACCAGAAGGGTAACAGGGAGATAAGGTACAAAAAGAATACTCCTATTCTTGAAAGCCCTTTTATTATCATTATTTTCGACGAATTTTAATTACAAACATAAAATTTATGATCGATAAAGGCGCTGTTTTTCCAATGTTTTATCTTCCGCCGGTTGAATATTTTGTGCGCTTAAATCAGCATAAACAAAACGTGCTGATTGAAAAGGAAGAACACCTGATTAAACAAACCTATCGCAACCGCGCGCATATCTATTCGCCCGATGGGTTGCTGGCCCTTACCGTACCCGTTATTAAAGGTTCAAAAGTGCATACCAGCATAAAGGATGTAAAAATAAGCTATGATTTTAGCTGGCAGCGTTTGCATTGGATGAGCCTGCAGGCCTGCTACCGCCGCTCGGCTTATTTTGAGTATTACGAAGATGATTTTGCCCGCTTTTACGAAAATAAAACCGAATACCTGTTTGATTATAACGAGCAGCTTTTGCGCATGCTGCTGGGCATGACCAAATTAAAAGCCGATTTGAAGTTTACAGAAAGCTATGAACCCTCCTATCCCGGTATGGACGATTATCGCCTGGCTTTTAGCGCCAAAAAAGAGGCGTCATTTGAACAAAAACCTTACTTTCAGGTTTTTGAAGAGCGGAAGGGTTTCTTAAAAAATCTGAGCATTGTTGACCTGCTGTTTAACCAGGGCCCCCAAACCATCAATTATTTGTAAATGGATGCTAAAAACAAACGCCATGTAAGGCATAAAACAAAAAAGCGCATGGGCAATGTGGGCGACAGCCCCGGCATGATCCATATTGCCGAGGACGCCATTAAACCCCATATCAATGTTTTTTCCTACAACCAGGACGAACTGGTTACCTCGAAGGGGGCGGATATAGCGGGCATTATAGAGCAGTTTAAAAAATGCGACCGGCATACGCACTGGGTGCAGATTAACGGTTTGGGCGACAGCAAGCTGATCGAATCCATTGGCGAACAACTGCATATTAACCCCCTGGTGCTGGAGGATATTACCAGCTGCCATCAGCGGCCAAAATTTGAGGAATATGATGATTATGTTTTCGCGGTTAGCCGCATTATTACTTTAGGTGAAGATAATGAACTTATTAATAATCAATTCTCTGCAATAGTAAAAAAGAAACTTATCATTAGTTTTGAGGAAGATAACACCGATCGCTTCGAGGCTGTAAAAAGCAGGTTAAAAGCCGGTAAAGGCACTATACGTACCGGCGGCCCCGGTTATATGTGCTACGCTTTAACGGATACCATTATAGATCAGTATTTTGAAATACTGGCCAGTATTGGCGATTTGCTGGATACCACTGAGGATCAGTTATATGTTAAGGCCGATAAAAGCATTATGTATGATGCCCAGCACCTTAAACGATCGCTGATTATAATGCGCAGGGTGAGCTGGCCGGAGCGGGATAAGGTGAACGATATGATCCGGACGGACAGTCCGCTGATAACCGATGAGGTAAAAACATTTTTGCGTGATGCCTACGATCATTGCATCCAGATCATGGATCTGATTGAAAGCTATAAGGAGATCACTTCAAGCGTTATTGATCTGTACCTCTCTATGGTAAGCAACCGGATGAACGAGATCATGAAGGTGCTCACCATTATATCGGTTATATTTATACCGCTTACCTTTATAGCCGGTATCTACGGCATGAATTTCTCTCGCCAGGATGTGCACGGCAACACCATCCCCGATAATATGCCCGAGCTTTACTGGCACCATGCTTACGTTTATGCCCTGTTAGGCATGTTCTTAATCGCGGTGGTACAGGTTGTGGTATTTTGGCGCAAAGGATGGTTTAACCGCCTGTAAAAGCAACGTACCTTAATGCTGCCGGTTACATTTTTTACATCAGGCAGTTACAGTAAACCTGTTTTATATTACCTTTGCCCCCAATGTTTCAGCGTTATACAGCAATACTGCTTATATTTTGCACGCTTGCAGCCAACTTTACAAGGCTGTTTGTGTTTGCCGGCTTTAAACTGAACCAGAAATATATAGCCAGCACGCTGTGCGAAAATCGCGACAAACCCTGGCTGCACTGCAACGGCCGGTGCTACTTTATGAAAAAAATAAAGGCCGCGCAGGAAAAAGAAAAAACCACCGGACAGCAAACACAAAAAAATCTTTTCCAGGATGCGAATTGCACCCCGGTTAAAAAAATCAATTTCACTTCACAGCTTTTGCAGGTATTTGTGGCAAGGTATCAGTTCATGACGCCGCGCTTGGTACCGCTCGACCTGTTCCGCCCTCCGCAGGAATTGGCTTAATATTTTCTTTTTTAGGGTTACAACAAGTTCGTCATTGCGAGCAGACGAAGGAGGCGCGGCAATCCTCAGATAGCAGGGCCGCCTTTACACTGCGGATTGCCACATCGCGCCGCTTCCCGCAATAACGCAGGATTTATAATTATCAGCCCTTTTAATTAACTATTTATTTAATAATAGCCTTTATGCCAGGTTATTAACTTAATATACATGAAGCAAATTCTTATTTGTATTTATTTAGCTATACTTACTTTTTCAGGCTACAGCCAAACCATAACAGGCACCGTGACCGATGCCTTAACACACGAGGCTATTCCCGGTGTAACCATTAGTTTGACCGACAGTATTCAACAAACTGTTAATATTCCTGCAACTACTAATAACAAAGGTAAATTCAGCATCAATACGGCCGCAAAAACCGGGGCCTTGCAATTCACTATAGTGGGCTATGTGCCTTATACATTAAAATTATCAGCAACAAACCCGGGCGTTGCGCTAAACATCGCGCTTAACCATTCCTCGGTTGATCTGCAACCCGTCGTTGTATCCGCCAGCCGCGAGCAGCAGGCCCGTCGGGACGCGCCTATCGCCATCAGTAAAATAAGCGCTGTTCAAATTCAGGATACCAAGGCTACCGCGCTGTACCAGTTGCTGAATAAAGTCGCGGGGGTTTATATGGTAAACCTTGGGAACGAGCAGCATACCATGGCTATCAGGCAGCCTATTACCTATAACGCGCTTTATTTATATATGGAAGATGGCCTGCCCATTCGCCCTACGGGTATATTTAATCATAATTCTTTGTATGAGATCAACATGTCGGGGGTGAAAGATATAGAGGTAATCAAAGGCCCCGCATCCTCCTTATATGGCAGTAATTCGGTAGGCGGCGCTGTTAATTTTATCACCCAAAATCCGCCCTCCGGCTATGCAGGCGATGTTTCTATCCAGGGCGATAATTACCATTACCGCCGGGTTGATGCCGATGGCGGTTTTAGTTCCGGCAAATTTGGCCTGTACGCGGGCGGATATGTCGCCCATCAAAAAAACAGCTGGCAGGATTATTCCGACTTTGATAAATATTCGGCCAACCTGAAAACCACTTATGATTTTGACGCACAAACCAGGCTTACCACCGCGGCATCCTATAATTACCTGGATACCCAAACACCCGGCAGCCTGGATAGCGCGCACTTTTACAGCCAAAGTTATGGCAGCAACCAGCGCTTTACCTATCGCAGGGTAAACGCTTTTCGCGCCAGTTCGCGGTTGGAGCATAGCTGGAACAGCCGGAATAATACTTTTTTTACCGCTTTCTTCAGGGATAATTCCACCGCGCAGCTGCCCAGCTATTATATTGCCGATGTTAGGGACGGCGGCGGACAGTATCAAAGTTCAAACGGGCAGGTAAACGATCAGAAATTTCAGAGCTATGGCTTTTTAGCGCAGCACCGCGCCGATTTCAACTTCCTTCACTCCCGCCTTATCGCGGGTACTTACCTGGATGATAGCCCCAGCTCGTATAATGCACAGTACCTTGATATTCAAAAAGATGTAACCAATAATTATTATACAGGTTTCACCAATACAGGTACCTATATTGATGATTATCGCATCCGGTTGTTCAATTACGCGGCCTATGCCCAATACGAGGTAAAGCCAACCGAAGCCCTCCGTATAGTAATGGGCTTACGGTATGACCATGTGCATTATGCTTTTGATAACAGCCTGCCGGCTTCAAACACCAAATACAAGCAGCAGGAAACTAATAACTTTAATATTGCTGCGCCAAAACTTGGCTTAACCTATAACCTGGGTAATAATAAAGGTATTTATGCCAATTACAGCGTAGGTTTCCAGCCGCCGGAAACCGGCGACCTGTATAGTTCAAGGCAGCTGACCGCGCTAAAACAGGCCACATTCAATAATTATGAATTAGGCGGATGGTTTACCGCGCTTGATAATAAAATGTATGTGGAATTAAGTTTATACGATCTGGAGGGGCGCAACGAGATCATTAGTCAGCTATTGGCCGATAATACCACGCAGAACCAAAACGCGGGCGCTACCCGGCACCAGGGGATTGAATACAGTATCAGCTATGCGCCGGTAAAACAGCTGACTATCCGCTTTAATGGCACCAATGCCCGTCATACCTACCTGGATTACAGCGAAGTAGGCACCGGCAGCAAAGGTAACTACAGCATTGTATATAATGGCAACCGTATGGCCAACGCGCCGAAATGGATAGCTACATCCGAAGCGACTTATAAACCCGACTATATACCGGGTTTTCGTTTAGCAGGCGAATGGCAGCACATCGGCCGCTACTTTACCGATCCCGCTAATACAAAAACCTATTCCGGTTATAACATTTGCAACCTGCGCTTAGGTTATGATATTAAGCAAAGCGCGCTGAAAGGCATGGGGATATGGTTCAATGTACTGAATTTGACCAATAAGTTGTATGCTACCACGGTAACCGGCAATAAATACGGCGATACTTATAATGCCGCTCCCCCACGTACCTGCACGTTAGGGATCAGCTATTCATTTTCAAAAAATTAAATGATGGAAAAATCAGCAAATACCAAACAGGCAGCACGGCAAAACTTTTACAAGTGGCACCGTATATTAGGTTTAACCGCGCTGGTGCCAATTATATGCTGGACAATCAGCGGCCTGTCGCACCCCTTCATGTCCAACTGGTTCCGGCCTTTTATTCCGCAGGAGACGTATGAGGCATCTACTCAAAGCGAGCTAAAGCCCCGGCTGACGCTGCCGCAGGTGATGGATCAAAACCACATTACTCAATTGCGGAACTTTGGTTTAGTTAGTTTTAATCACCGCGCCTGTTACCAATTACTTACAGCTGATAGTGTTTACAATTATTACGATGCCGCCACCGGGCAGTTCATCCCCAACGCCGACCGCGATTACGCTACCTTCCTGGCCAGGTATTTTACACAGGACAGTACTTCGGCTATTAAAAGCATCTATCTGCAAAAAACCTTTGACGGCCAGTATCAACCCATTAACCACCTGCTGCCGGTTTGGAAAGTGAGCCTTAACCGCCCCGATGGTATGGATATTTATGTGGAAACGGGCCAAAGCCGCATGGGTACCTTTAATAACTATACCCGCAAAACGCTGCTTTGGGTATTTGAACAATTCCATACCTGGGATTTTTTAGCCGCCCTGGCCGGCGATCAGGTTAGGAATACGGTATTGATTATTTTGGTAAGCATAATGTTCCTGTCGCTCCTGACAGGCCTTACGGTTTATGGCCTGTTTTGGAGCAGGTTTAAGGAGATTACCCAAAAACGCGAAGCAAAAGGCGCTGCCGATAAACGTTTTATTCATCGCTATCACCGGCAATTGGGGCTGAGTGTTTCTTTTTTAATGCTGCTGTTTTTTGTGAGCGCGGGTTTTCATTTAGCGGTTAAATTACATAACAACCAGGCTGAAAAACCACCATTCGCCCAATTGATTAACCGGGATGAACTAAAGATGGACAATCTGCATTTACCCATAGCGGATAGTTTGGTTATTAAGCAGGCGCTGGCAAAATTTAATAACCATGTTTACTATCAGCTGCTTACCACCAAAAAAGAAATAATTTATGTTGATGCCGTCAATAACCGGGTATTAACCAATGGCGATGCTTTGTATGCCGGTTACCTGGCCAATTATTATCGCGGACAGGTTGCCACGCAAACGGCCATCAATCCCATCAGGCAGTTTACGGAGGAATATGGCTTTATTAACAAACGCCTGCCTGTTGAGCAGGTAAGTTATCCGGGTAACGATAACTGGTATATTGAAACATCAACGGCTAAACTGGCGGCGCATGTGGCCGGCATTGACCGGCTGGAAGGGTTTTCTTTCATATTTTTACACAAGTTTTTTTGGATGACCTGGGCGGGTAAAGATATTCGCGATATTGTGAGCATACTATCGGCCCTGAGTGTGCTGGTTGTAGCCTTATTGGGTTTTACCGCGTTTTTAAAGAACAAATAACAAGAGTTAACCTCATCCCCAAACCTTCCTGCAAAGAAGAAGGATTAAATGATTAATTTTTTAATCGGCTAAACAGCAAAAGCCCTTTAAGTTAAAATAACATGAAGAATTACGCAATAATAACCCTGATTAGTCTGTTTACTTTATTTACAGCATGCAGCGCGCCGGTTAATCCTAAAAAAATTACGCCTGCTGAAGGAAAAAATCATAAAATTGCAAAACATTATACCTGCACCATGCACCCTGGTATAATTACCGATAAACCAGGCATTTGCCCTAAATGCGGCATGGACCTGGTAGAGAAAAACAACTAAACTAATTACTAAATGAAAACAAAAATATTATTAGCCGCATTTTGCCTTACGGGAATTTTTTATGCTTGTAGCAATGCCCAGGAGGAGGAAAAAAAACAACTGAACGAAATATTAGCCGTACACGATAAGGTAATGAGCGAAAGCGAACAGGCCATGAAAAACAAAATAACCTTGGATAGTTTGATCAAGAAACACACTGGTGACACCAGCAAGACAAATAAGCCAATCGCGTTGAGCAAACAGCTTGCTGTTGCTGATAGCTCGATGGAAGACTGGATGCACAAATTTAACGCTGATTACACCGGCAAATCGCACGATGAGGTAATGGTTTACCTGAATGGCCAGCACAAACAACTTTCGCAGGTTGATACGCTGTTAACCACGGCTATCAATCAATCCAACAGCTATTTATCCAACACAAAATGAAAAGGACGAGAGCATTAATTTTAAGCATTGGCGTAACAAGCACCTTGCTTGCCGCCTGCAACACCGGCCATAACAATGCTTTGCCTATTTATGGCAATCGCGAGCCCGTTACCAAAATGGTTAACGGCAAATCGGTTACCGATACGGCTTATCAAACTATTCCGGCATTCCGGTTTGTAAACCAGTATGGCGATAGCATTACCAATAAAGATCTGAACGGGAAAATTTATGTGGCCGATTTCTTTTTCACCAGTTGCCCTTCCATTTGCCCGGTTATGCACCGCAATATGCTTAACGTATACAAGGAGTTTAAAAACGTAAGCGATTTCCGGATCCTGTCGCATAGTATCGATCCAAAATATGACAGCGTTGCCGTGTTAAAAAAATATGCTGACAACCTGGGCGTTAGCGGCAACACCTGGTGGTTTTTACAAGGAAAAAAAGAAGAAACTTATAAACTGGCCGGCAATTACCTAACCGCCGTAGCCGAGGATAAAACAGCACCCGGCGGCTATGTGCACCAGGGCTATTTTATTTTGATAGATAAGCAGAAGCGTATCCGCGGCACTTATGACGGTACTCTGCCCGACCAGGTAGGTAAATTAATTGCCGATATAAAAGAATTGCAAACCGAACCCGATCAAACTCTTGCACAATGAAAACGTTGCTGATCGCCGGTTCTTTTTTTATCACCATGTTGATTATCGCCTCTTGCCAAAGCGAGCAACAGGTGGATTATAATCGTTATTATTCGGCAGGGGCCGCGGTTTACCAATCGCGCTGCCAGAATTGCCACGGCGATAAAGGCGAAGGACTTGCCGCGTTAATACCACCGCTTACCGATACCGTGTTTCTGAAAGCAAACAGGCATCAAATAGCCTGCTACCTGGAAAATGGCTTAAAGGGAAAAATAACCATACATAATAAAGAGTTTAACGGTATAATGCCATCCACCGGCCTCTCGCCTATTGAAATTGCCCAGGTGCTTACCTATGTCACCAATTCCTTCGGCAATAAGGCAGGGTTAATTAATAGCGATGAGGTGGAGAAGGATTTGAAGGGGTGTGAGTAGTCTTCACTAACCTTTACAATTGCGAGCGTAGCGCAGCAATCTCATAGCTCGATAAATTCACTACGAGATTGCCACGTCGCTCCTCGCCTCAGCAATGACAAAGCTTAATATTACTTTCAAAGTTACCTGCTAAATTCCTACCTTTACATCAAGCAAAACGTTCTATCGCTGTTCGCCGCTTTGGCGGATGGAGGAAAGTCCGGGCAACACAGAGCATCCTGCTTCCTAACGGGAAGGCGCCGGCAGCCGGCGACAGCAAGTGCCACAGAGAATAGACCGCCACGCCACGATAGCCATCGGGGCGCGGTAAGGGTGAAAACGTGAGGTAAGAGCTCACGGCTTTTCCGGGCAACCGGGATCGCGGTAAACCTCAGGAGTTGAAAGACCAAATAGGTCCTGAATTGAAGCTGCTCGCTTCCGTTCCCGATTCATCGGGGCACCAGGATGGGTAGGTTGATAGAGCCGGTTAGCGATAACCGGAATAGATTAATGATAGAATAAACCGTCAATCCCGACGGATGATACAGAACCCGGCTTACAGCTTTGCTGCTGCATAACACCTCTTCCTTAACCGGAAGGGGTGTTTTTAATTTGCGCCAACAGGGTTTAATATATAATTTACATGGGGTCGGGCTCGCCATTAAACCTGATCCTTCAAGTGAAAGGGATTTATCAACTATAAAAGCAAACCCTCTGCTTGAAGGGCTGTTTAAAAGTAAAAAGACGTCATTGCAGCGCAGCGTGGACAACCGACCGGAGGGAGCTCATTAATGCCATTTGAAAAACAATCTGATAATAATAATCTCCGGATAGCAGCTTCTCTTTGCAGGATTAATCTTCATGCCGGGATTGCCACGCTGCGCTCGCAATGACGAGATGGTTTAATGTTTAAATAATACCCAAAAACAAATTTAGACAACTTATTAGAGGCCATTGCTGTAGCATTAGGTTTTAACCCGGAGGGCGGTTCTTTCAATTTCTGTACCCGGCAATCCCATTCCGAATTGCACCGGGATATCTGGCTTTCGGCCAACAGTCAGCAACCTGGATAAATTATCTGGCTTCATTTGTCGGTAGTTAAAATTAAATACAATATACCGCTCCGGTGCGGAATAAATAGTTTACCTACGGCACGCTGATCTTTCCTCCTATTTTTACTACCGACATTTTGCTCCTGCCGGAGCAAGTACTTTAAACTGCAACTTGAGTTAATTAGTAATCAGGGAAAGCAAAATCTTTCGTTACATCAAACAACTACCTAAAAAAAGTGTTTAGTTTCCTATACAAATCCCTATATTAGTTCGTTATAGTAGTACAACCCAAAACAAAAGAATGGCTAAAATTTTAATTATTGATGATGAGCGGGCAATCCGCAATACCCTGCGCGAAATATTAGAATACGAAGATTACACTGTTGATGATATTGATAACGGCATTGATGGTTTATCCATGATCAGTAACAATGATTATGATCTGGTACTCTGCGATATCAAAATGAACCGGATGGACGGCATGGAAGTGCTGACTGAGGGACTGCTGATTAAACCCGACCTGCCTTTTATCATGATATCCGGCCACGGCACAGTAGAGACCGCGGTTGAAGCCAGTAAAAAAGGTGCGTTCGACTTTATATCCAAACCACCCGACCTGAACCGTTTGCTGATAACTGTACGTAACGCGCTGGACAGGGGAAGCCTGGTAACCGAAGCCAAAGTGCTAAAACGCAAGGTTTCAAAAACCCGCGTCATATTGGGCGATTCGCAGCCCATCCATAAAATTAAGGAGACTATTGACCGCGTGGCCCCTACCGATGCCCGCGTTTTAATAACCGGTGCCAATGGCGCCGGCAAAGAGTTAGTGGCACGCTGGCTGCACGAAAAATCAAACCGGGCCAACGCCCAGCTAATTGAGGTGAATTGCGCGGCCATACCTTCCGAGTTAATTGAAAGTGAATTATTTGGCCACGAAAAGGGTTCGTTTACCTCGGCTGTTAAACAACGGATCGGCAAGTTTGAATCGGCAAGTGGCGGTACCTTGTTTTTAGATGAGATTGGCGACATGAGCTTATCCGCGCAGGCGAAAGTTTTACGCGCCCTGCAGGAAAACAAGATTACCCGGGTAGGAGGCGAAAAAGAAATTGAGGTGGATGTGCGGGTAGTTGCCGCGACTAACAAGGATTTGTTAAAAGAAATTGAGGCCGGTAATTTCCGTATGGACCTTTACCACCGCCTCAGTGTAATTTTAATACATGTACCGCCTTTAGTTGAGCGTAAGGACGATATTCCGCTGCTTACCCAAAGCTTTTTAGAAGAAATTTGTACTGATTACGGTATGCCGGTTAAAAAGGTATCAGAGGCCGGCTTAGATGCTTTAAAAGCCTTGCCCTGGACAGGGAATATCCGCGAGCTGCGTAATATGATTGAACGGCTGATCATCCTGAGTGATAAAACGATAACTGATGGCGATGTCAGGGCCTTCGCTAATCCATTAGCGCCGGCAAGCGCCACGGCCGCTACCGCCGCTCCGCAAACTGATTTCGACCAGTTTAAAAATTTCCAGGAATACAAGGATTTTGCCGAGCGCGAATACATCAAGTTCAAGCTGGAGAAAAACAACTGGAACGTATCAAAAACTGCCGATGATATTGATATCCAGCGCAGCCACTTGTATAGCAAGATTGAGAAATTCGGTTTAAAGAGAGGGGAATAACCTCTCAAATTGTCATTTCGATACGAGGTACGAGTGAGAAATCTTATACATAAAAATGTTCATCTACTTAACGTATAAGATTTCTCCCGTTGGTCGAAATTCTCTCTTTACTTGGTGCCTAATTTCTGCAAATAAGCCTGATATAAATCACCCAGCATTTTATCGTAACCTTTCCTGTCAATAAACACATCAGGATTATATTTATCACCCGGTTGATGTTTTTGCTGTAGCCCGAACTGACTGGCATGCGATGCGAGGAAGATGTCAAATCGCAGCTTTTTCATAGCATTAAAAGTGTAGGCGTAATCCTTTGCAACGTTGGGGTAAGTTTTCATGCCCGGCTTAGCGCCATCCAGTATGCTGGGCATATTAGCTATCAACACACGGTAACTTCGGCGCTGATCTTTAACGGTAAATAAAAAGCTGCAGGCCCCTTTAGTATGGCCCGGGTGGTGCAACACCGCTATCTGCATACCGCCAAGTTTTACCATATCATCGCCGTGGAGTAAATAGTCGGCTTTAACGGGGGGAAACGTGCCGCCTTTACTGCCAAATATATAATCGGACTTGCCGCCATCTGCCATAACCGGGGCATCTTTATCGTTGATATAAAGCTTCGCTCCTGTCATCTTCTTCATATCCGCCATCGCGCCAACATGGTCATAATGCGCGTGTGTGGCCAGCAATATTTTAACATCCGTCGGTTTAAATCCTAAAGCCTGGATATGCTTGCGTATCATGGACGCGGAACCCGGAAGCCCGGTATTGATTAAAATATCTCCCTGCGGTGTGGTGATCAGGTAACTGGCCAGATCATAAGTACCCACATAATACACATTGCCAACTATGCGGAACGGCGGATAATCCTTCGTCCAGTTTTCGCGCATAATAGGCGGCGTGGCAAATTTATTTTGAGCGAATGCCGGTAGACCGATAGCCGAAAAGCTAAGCATCATTAACATTAAACGCAATAATTTTTTACAGTTATTCATCATATCGTTAAATAAAAAATCAATTAGCTTCAAACGCGCCCAGATCCGGCGATTTCCCTTTGAATGGAACTCCCTTTTTCTGATGATATTCCACATCGGGCAAAGCCACACCCCTATCTATATACGTTTGCGAACCTGATCCGGAAGCTTTTAAGTGCATAAACTTTAACACAGGCAAGCTGCCATCCACACTCCTCATGCCGGTTACGCCAGTAGTATCAACCGACAGTATTTCCGGACTTGACGAAGCGGTTAAAAACGAATTGTCTTCGGTAACCAGTTTCCTTGCCGGTGTACTTGCAGCAGGCAAATCGACACCTTTTGCGCCTAAGGACAGGTTATTTTTTAACACCAGTTCGGCACCAGGTTTATATTTCAGCCTTGATGTTGTGCTGTTCAGTCCGTAATCGCTGCCCTGGTTACGGTAGGCCGTGCAGTTATACAGGTAAATGGAGCCCGCATTGCTGTTTTGGTCAAACCCCCTGGCTTTGTTATCAAAGCTCAGGCATCTTATCAGTACAAAATTGTGGGCCCGGTCTTTGGTATCGCTGCCACCCATTTTAAAGCCGTTGCCATTTTGCGTAGAATTGGTAGTGCCATTTAACCAATAGTAACCGTTCCGGAAGGTCCAGCAATCTTCCAGGTAAGTAGTCATATTTTCGGATGTGCCCCTTAAATAGCCGTCCCATCCGTCGTCGGAGTTACCCCAGGCCCGGCAGCCTCTGAATAAGATGTTATCGCCTACATCCATTTTAGGCGCAAACCCATCGGCGTTCCCGCCTGTGGCCCTGGTATTGCTGCCCCAGTCTGCATTTTCATAGGAATCACAGTTAATCACCTGTATATCGTGCGATCCGCCGGCCAGTTGCAAACCGGTATCGCGGTTACGGATAAAATCGCAAAAAGTGATGGTGGTATTGCCCGTACCGGTAACATACATGCCATTATCGCCCGCGCTTTTAATAATTATGCCGTAAATATCCCAGTAATTAGCGTTAGATAAAAGGAAGCCCCGGTTGTCGCCCTTCATGTCCATAGCCGAACAATCGAACACCGGTCGGGAGTTGGCGTTTTTCAAATCGGGCTTATAAACAGACAGTATCATGTGTTTAGCCGCCGCACCGGCTTTGTTGATGTTTACTGTAGTGGTTAAGGTATACTTCCCGCTCCTGACATATATCGCGTCGCCTGGATTTACCGCGCTCAGCAATGCTTTGGAGACGGTGGCAAACGGAGCGGATAACGAGGTGCCGGCATTGCTGTCATTACCTCCCTGGGCGGCAGTAGCCACATAAAACTTTGTATTGGCTTGGGCTTTCTCTGTAGGTTTGATTTTAGCCCTGGCAAAACCATGTGCCGTAATAAAAATAAAGGTAAGGATAGGTATCAGTTTCATAACCGGGGGTTTTATCAAATATAGAACAGCCGCCAGATTTAAACAATACAACTATTATAATATTACATACATAATTAGCTTAACCAAGCAGTACAGGGTTGATTGCCTGGTTTTTAAATACCATGTAATAAAGTTTTTATAATAAGCGCTGAAAATTATTACATACATTCGGATACCAATTCCCTGATTATGAAAAAGATATTTTTATTAGCCTTCACTCTTATTTCAGTTCAATCCATGGCACAGCAAGCAGCAAATTTAAAGCCTGTCCCTTCAGGCGCCTATCATTGGGCAGACATACCCGTAACCAAAAGCCCGAATCGCGAAGGACGCAAATTTATGGAAGGCACCACTGCCGAGTTCAGTTATTTTGAGATACATGCCAGCACCCAATTTAAGGGAGCCGTACCTAACCCGCCCCATGCGCAAACAGATATTGAGGAGGTGATTTATATTAAAGAAGGTACCATGAAATTTACCATGGGTAAAAACAGCCAGACTTTAGGCAAAGGCAGCCTGATCCTGATCCCCCCGCATGAAATGCAGGCGATAGCACAGGTGGGCGACGGTCCCCTTACCTATTATGTTATCATGTTCCGTTCAAAAAAGCCGATGGACCTGGATCGCTCGGCAAAAGCGGGTGGCCCGTTAATGCTGAATGCCGATTCGTTAAAATATGTTCCGTCCAGCCGGGGCGGTGGTATAAAGTATATCAACCGGCCAACCGCCATGCTGGATAACCTGGAAATGCACGTTACCGAGCTGAAAGGCAAAGGCCCCGCCCACGTACCCCATACGCACATAGATACCGAGCTGACCCTGGTACTGGAAGGCCAGACCGAAATGATTATTAAAGACAAAACCTATACCGCCAAAGCCGGCGATATTTATTTAATGAACAGCAATGAATTGCACGGCATAAGCAATCCTGTAAATTCGCCATGTAAATACCTGGCTATCAGGTGGAAGTAACGGAATAAAACTCAGGTTCACAGCGTTCCATTTTTTGTGGAACGCCGTGGAACAGTCGGGAACGCACCTGGAGCACCCATTTGCGACAAATTGTGGAAAACGTTGCCGCTGTGAGAAGTTAAGCTGAAAGCTTATTTATTTAAGTTCGGGATAAGGTAAAAAGCGGCCTCATCCCAACCCTACACCAAAGAGAAGTGTTTAAGAGGCTGTCTAAAAATAAAAAAACGTCAATTACAAGCGCAGCGTGGACAACCGACCGGAGGGAGCTCGTTAATGCCATTTGAAAAACAATCTGATATTAATAATCCCCGGATAGCAGAGCCGCTTTGCAGGATTAATCTTCATGCTGGGGATTGCCACGCTGCGCTCGCAATGACGAGATGGTTTACACGAGCAAATTATGGGTTTTATAATAAACAAAGCTTATATCGAACTCACGTTATTTATTTAAGTTCGATTTATAAACTTCGACTAATGATCTCTGTATAAACAAAAAAACACACCAGTAATACTGGTATGTTCTACAGAAATTACTAAGCCAAGTAAATCACTAACTGACTGTATACTCCTATTATTATTTTGGACAAACATCACGCCGTGAAAGTACGATGTTCGCTATAAAACTACTTTAACAATATCTCTGCTTAATGGCTATTAGTTTTCATTCGGGAAAGCATTAAGGATACCAATTTGATTAATATCCTTAATGCTGGAATGGTGTTAATTATTTTTTAAACTCAACACGACGGTTAGCTATACGGCCTTCTTCAGTAGAGTTATCAGCTATCGGGTTAGTTTCACCGTAACCTTTAACTTTAATGCGTTTGGCATCAACACCTGAATTTACCAGGTAGGTTTTTACTGAATTAGCGCGATCTCTTGATAAACGCATGTTGTGAGCTGCAGTACCTTCTGATGAAGCGTAACCATCTAACTCAACGCTTGATGAGCTGCTTCTTAAATCGGCAGATGAAGCGTCTAATACCGGGTAAGATGAAGTTCTTAATACGGAGCTGTCAAAATCAAACTGGATGTTTGAATATGCTGTAGCAGCACCTGCAACCGGTTTCCTTACGAATAAAGAAGTATCAATTTGAGGGAACTTGATTTCGCAACCAGAACCGTCAACAACTGTACCGGCAGGAGTGTTAGGGCATTTGTCGAATTGATCAGATACACCGTCACCGTCCGAATCTTTTTTCAGATCGTTAACCGCGTTTTCAACGTTACCTACACGGCCTTTAAGCGCTTCTACTTCCTGACGTAATGCGGCATCGTACAATTCGTCATACATCATGGCTACTGGGTTTACCCAATCCAGGTTCGGTTTTGATTTTGAACCTAAAGTAAATTCTA
>Ga0164242_10000913_pt1 | contig 35200 bp, 24 predicted proteins | sample OricomgcompostMG_FD_108783 | JGI IMG/M metagenome (GOLD analysis project Ga0164242, IMG submission 108783) | Miracle-Growth compost microbial communities from Emeryville, California, USA - Original compost - Miracle growth compost (MG) ... | reverse complement strand
CGAGACGACGATGCTCATGCGACTACCCCTTCGTTGTTCCGTACTGACCGGTATATAAATACGGGATGAACGGCGTCAAGGCGCTTTTCTGTACCGATCGATAATTTTTTTGTCCAGCCCTCTGTTGTGGGCTTTGCACCGACAGGCGTAACTCGCCACTTGGATGCCTCGCTTCGTCTATTTAAGCCGGAGAGGCAAGCCTGCGGCAACGAATTGCACCTCCGCAACCGTGGCCGCGACCGCCTGGTTGAGCCGACCAGCGACGTCTCGGAACCGTCGCGCAAGCGCATTGTCGGGCACGATGCCGAGGCCAACCTCATTGGCGACAAGAATGATTGCTCCCGGCGCGGCGCCCACCACTTCAACGAGCCGAGCCTGCTCGCGAGCCGGATCCTCACCGGTCAGCAGCAGGTTCGAGGTCCATAACGTCAAACAATCGACGAGCAGAACGGTATCGGCCGCGGCGTGGGCGGAGATCGCCCCTGGTAGGTCGACCGGGGCCTCGATCGTTTGCCAGCGACCATCGCGGTCGGCGCGATGGCGCGTAATGCGTTCGGCCATCTCCTCGTCGAGCGCTTGCGCGGTAGCGACATAGAGCAACCGCCCATCGATTTCCTCGGCGCGTTGCTGCGAATAGGCGCTCTTGCCCGATCGGGCGCCGCCAAGAACGAGGAGGCTATATGTCATGCTTTTGCACTTAGCAGAAGAATCGGTCTTGTCTCTCGATGCGTCGCCGGCAAGAGCCCTCTTCGTGACGCGTAATCTAACCAAATGGATGGGGCACGGCGGCGGCCTAGCTGACGCCTGTGCCGCGTTCGGTGGCAGTCCTGGCGACTGGGTCGACCTGTCGACCGGCATCAATCCCCATGCATGGTCTGGCGCGAGCGATGCTGCAATCGATTGGCGACGCCTTCCCGATCCCGCTGCGATTGGCGAACTCGAAAGTGTGGCCGCGGATTACTTCGGCGTCCCGCCCGCGAATATCTGCGCGGTTCCGGGTACCGAGCTGGCACTGCGGATGCTTCGCGACATTGTATCCGCCGACGGCGTGCATCGCACGCCATGCTACGGCACTCATGCCGTGACGATTGCCGGCAGCAGGCCCGTCGCCGATCGAGATCTCCCCGAAGCGGCACGGCAAGGAAGGACGATCCTCTTCGCCAACCCCGGCAATCCGGATGGTCGGCTACTCGACCATGCGATGCTACACCATCTTGCCGCGACAACGGACGCGAGCGGCGGCTGGCTTGTCGTCGACGAAGCCTTTGCTGATGCTGCGCCGACGGTCAGCATCGCGCCGGCTACTGGCCGATACTCGCGCCTGATCGTGCTGCGCTCGTTCGGCAAGTTTTTCGGGCTGGCTGGGGTTCGACTGGGGTTCATCGTCGCACAGCCTCTCGTTCTCGACCGATTTCGGCTGCGTCTGGGCAGTTGGCCGGTTTCCACGGCTGCTATCCAGATCGGCCGTGAAGCATATCGTGATAGCGCCTGGAGCACCGCCATGCGTGCGCGCCTGCAGCCAGAAGCCGATGCCCTCGATACGATATTGCAACGTCACGGCTTTACGCCGCGTGGTGCCTGTCCGTTGTTTCGACTGATTGAAACCAATGCCGCCGCCTCCTTGTTCGAACGGTTGGCCCGACGGCTGATCCTGACACGGCCGTTCGACTATGAACCTTGTTGGCTCCGCATCGGCCTGCCCGGAAGTGCCGAGGCGCTGGAACGGCTCGACGACGCGCTTTCCAATGGCTGAGCCGGTCGCGATACTCGCGCTCGCGGCGGATGCGGCGATCGGCTGGCCGGCACCGCTCTACCACCGGATCAGGCACCCGGTCGGCCTAATCGCGCTGCTGATTTCTTTCTGCGAGCGACATTGGAATGCTCCTCGCTACGCCGAGGCTTGGCGCAGGCTGGCGGGTATCGTCACGCTCGCGCTTTTGCTGGCGGCGACGATCGGAACGAGCATCCTGCTCGTTGAGCTTGCCCGGTCCCTGCTCGGCCGTTGGACATGGGCGGCCGTCGGCCTGCTCGCCGCGCCGGGGTTGGCGCAGCGCAGCCTCCACGCCCATGTCCGGCCGGTCGCAGCGGCATTGCGTTCCGGCGATCTTTTCGCGGCTCGCCGCGCGGTGAGCCGGATCGTCGGGCGTGATACGGAGCAGCTCGAGAGTGCCGGGGTCAGCCGCGCCGCGATCGAAAGCCTTGCGGAAAGCTTTTGCGATGGCGTGGTTGCGCCGTTGTTCTGGCTGCTGGTCGCGGGCCTGCCAGGCATCTGGGCCTATAAGGCGATCAACACCGCTGATAGCCTGGTCGGTCATCGTGAGAAACGCTGGCGCGCGTTCGGCTGGGCGGCTGCACGAACCGATGATCTCGCTAACCTCGTCCCGGCGCGGATGGCTGGCATGTTGCTATGCCTCATGGGCGGCGGTGGTTGGCGGATCATGTGGCGCGACGCGCATCGACACGCGTCGCCCAATGCCGGCTGGCCTGAGGCGGCAATGGCCGGCACGCTCCGCGTGGGGTTAGCGGGGCCGGTGTCTTATGACGGCTTTGCTTACGCCAAACCGTGGATCGGAGATGGCTGCCGCCAGCCCAATGCCGCCGATATCGACCGCGCGCTCGCGATCTACCGCCGCGCCTGCGTGCTCTTATGGCTGATTGCGGGAGGCCTCGCATGGGCGCTTTAATGATCCAGGGCACCGGGTCTGACGTCGGCAAGTCGTTGCTGGTCGCCGGGATTTGCCGGGCGCTTGCCAATCGCGGGTTATTGGTGCGGCCGTTCAAGCCGCAGAACATGTCGAACAACGCCGCCGTCACGATCGAGGGCGGCGAGATCGGCCGCGCCCAGGCGACCCAGGCGCTCGCCTGCCGCACACCACCGACTGTCGATATGAACCCGGTGCTACTTAAGCCCGAGGCGGATCATACCTCCCAGCTCGTTGTACATGGCAAGGTCCGGGGAAAATTGCGCGCCGGGGATTTTCACGCGGGGCGCGCTGCGCTGCTCGGTGACGTGCTCGCCAGCTACCTTCGCTTGCGCTCCAGCTGCGACATCGTTGTGATTGAAGGGGCTGGCTCGCCGGCGGAAATCAACCTTCGTGCCGGCGACATTGCCAACATGGGCTTTGCCCGCGCAGCCGGCGTCCCGGTTGTTCTCGCGGGCGACATAGGCCGGGGCGGGGTGATTGCTGCGATCGTCGGCACGCGAGCGGTTATGGCACCCGACGATGCGGCGATGATCCAAGGATTCGTGATCAACAAGTTTCGTGGCGATGCCGCATTGTTCGAAGGAGGTTATCGCCAGATCGAGTCCTTGTCGGGCTGGCGCGGCTATGGCCTTGTACCATGGCTGCCGGCTGCAGCGCAGTTGCCGAGCGAAGATGCGGTGGTGCTAGAACGGCCCCGACGGATTTCGGGCGAACAAGTGCTGGTCGCTTGCCCGATTATGCCGAGGATCGCCAATTTCGACGATCTTGATCCGCTTAAAATCGAGCCCGGTGTCGAGCTGGCAATGATCCCGCCGGGGCAGCCGATTCCTTCGGAAGCAGCGCTGATCGTGCTGGCTGGCTCTAAGGCGACCATCTCCGATCTTGCTGCAATCAAGGCGCAAGGCTGGGATATCGATATTCGCGCTCATCACCGGCGCGGCGGCCATGTCCTCGGGCTGTGCGGCGGCTACCAGATGCTGGGCCGCCGCATCGCCGATCCCTGCGGGATCGAGGGGCCGCCAGGCTCAGTCGAGGGCCTTTCCTTGCTCAATGTAGAGACGGTTCTGACCAGTGAGAAGCGTCTCAAACCGGTCGCCGGCGAGGCATTTGGCGGTCGGTTCGATGGCTATGAGATTCATATCGGGCGCACTGTAGGTCCTGATACCACGCGCGAGGCGGTACGTTTCGACGATGGAGGCTGCGATGGCGCTATAAGTCGCGATGGGCGGGTCATCGGCAGCTATGTCCACGGTTTGCTCGCTCATCCCGACCAGCGTCGTGCGCTGCTCGGCCGGCTCGGCAGAGGATCGAGCGGCGGCGATTATCATGCGACCGTCGACATCGCGCTCGATACGATCGCCAACGCGCTGGAGCGGCATGTCGATGTGGATGGCCTGATCCGGCTAGCTGAAGCGGCCAACGATTAGCAGGAAGGCGAGCAGCCCGGTCTCGACAAGCTCGATTCCAGCCCCGTGACCGTCGCCGGAAATGCCGCCCAGCCGGCGCTGCAGCCAAACTGCCCACCCGCCGATCAACAGGGGCGCCGCTAGGATTGCCGGGTCGAGCCAGGCAGCAACTATCAAGGCAGCGCCCCACGCTGCTAAGTGGCTGAGCGTAACAGCATCTTGAAATCGCGAGCCGAGGCCCTGGTGTAGCGGCGGTAGCGCCCTTGCCCAGGCGAGGGGGCCAATCCGGGCCGCGAATGGCACCAGCACTAGCGGCGCAATGTTGCCGGAGGCGATTAGGCCGTGAAGAAGTACCGACTTGGCGATCAGCTGCAGCGCCACGGCCGTCACGCCGAAACTCCCGGCATGCGGATCGGCGAGTGCCGCCGCCAGTCGATCGCGGTCCTTGTGGGCGGCGCCAGTTGCGTCGGCCACGTCGGCAAGGCCGTCAAGGTGGAGCGCGCCGGTCACCGCCACCCAAACAACCAGTGCCGCCAGCGCTCCCGTCCAGGGATCATCTCGTGCCCCGAGCCAGGCTCCCATCCCCAGCAGCGCACCGATCACCAACCCTACTAGCGGAAACCAGCGCATCGATTGCGTCAGATCGGCATCGGTCGCAGCGATGCGCGGCATTGGCAATCGAGTGAGAAACTGGAAAGCGAGAATCAGCCTTGTCATGACCTCAAGCCGACGATTGCAGCGCCCGAGCCCTCGGGCCAGCGACGCAGCGTGAGCAAGGCGGCACAAGGAAGCTCGAACGCCCAAAGCTGGGGGATCGAAAAACCGCACAAGACGGCGAGCGCCGCGCGCATCGTGCCGCCGTGGGTGACGACCAAAACCGGTTCATGCGGTAAGTCGTCGAGCGCTGCGGAAACTCGGGCGACCAGCGCTGACCAGCGTTCGCCGTTCGGCGGCGATACTGCATCGGGATCGCTCCAGAATGCTGCGAGGCGCGCCGGATCGACAACGGCGCTCGTCTGCCCATCCCAATCCCCGAAATCGAGCTCGCGCCAACGCCGATCGATCGTGAGGCGCGCGCCATGGGCGCTGGCCAAGGCCTCGCCCACCGCCCTCGATCTGCTCAGATCCGAACTGACGATGCGCGAAATCGTCAAACCCGAAGCCTGCGCAACACACGCCGCAATTCCCTCCGGTGTCGATGGTTCGTCCGAGTGACCGAGCAGCCGTCCGGGCCTCGCCGTTGCGCCATGACGCAGCAGGTGGAGAAATCCACCGCTCACGATTCCCCCGAAACACCAGCTTCGGCGAAAGTCGCCATGTCGTTGTGCGCCGCCAGCGCTGCGCGAACGATGCCGACCGCAATTGCTGCGCCGCTTCCTTCGCCGAGGCGCATGTCGAGACGCAGCAGGGGCTCGAGCCCGAAATGTGCCAATAACCGCTGATGTCCTGGCTCGGCAGAACAATGCCCGGCAAGACAATGGTCGAGGATCCTCGGCTGCACCGCGGCGAGAGGCGCTATTGAAGCGCAAGAGATGAAGCCGTCGAGCAGCACCGGCACGCGCTTCTGTCGCGCCATGAGCACAGCGCCGGCGATCGCCGCTGTTTCGCGCCCACCTAGACGCCGAAGCGTTTCCAATGCATGCGGCGGCGCCTCGGCGTGGCGCATTAATCCGCAATCGACCACCTTGGCCTTGCGAAACACCCCCGCGGCGTCGAGACCAGTGCCCGGGCCGACCCAGGCCGTTCCGCTGCCGCCGTAGCTTCTCGCCGCCAGTGCCGCGGCCACGGTCGAGTTTGCGATTCCCATTTCGCCGACGACGAGGAGGTCGAGATCGTCGGGCACTGCTGCAGCGCCGGCGTTGAGCGCCGCAAGGCACTCGGCCTCGTCCATCGCCGGCCTAGCGGTGAAATCAGCTGTCGGCCGATCGAGATCGAGTGGCACTACCTCGAATGACAGACCGGCTGCCTTGGCCAAGGCGTTGATGGCGGCGCCGCCGCTCCGGAAGTTGGCGACCATCTGAGCCGTCACCGCGGCCGGAAAGGCGCTGACGCCCAGCGCTGCAACGCCATGGTTGCCTGCGAATACAACGGCACGGCCGTTTTCGATCGCCGGCCGCTCGCGCCCCTGCCAGCCGGCAAAAAAGCAGGCGATGTCTTCCAGCCGTCCCAGCGAACCCGGCGGCTTGGTGAGTTGGGCCTGCCGAGCGCGCGCTGCTGCGATCGCTACGACTTCGGGGCCAGGCAAGACGTCCAGTGCCGCCTCGAAAGCAGCGCGATCGGCGAAAATGGTCATCAAGAAACTCCGATCATCAGAAGCGGCCACGAATGCCGGCATAGATGCTCCGCCCCAATGTGCCGTACTGATAGACGGTCTCATAATGTTCGTCGGCGACATTTTCAGCGCGCGCGAACAGCCACACGCGCTCGTTGAGCGGCATCTCGACGCGCAGGTCAACGAGCGCATAGCCCTTGAGACGCGTCATGTTGCCAGCATCGTTGAAGCTGTGCCCGGCCCAGCGAACGGCGACGGCTGTGCTGAGGTCGAATGGCCAGCGATAGGTGAGCGTCGCATTGCCCTCTTTGCGCGGCCGGCGCGGCAACCAGTTGCCTTCGGTCCCAGCCGAGCGCGAGATCGACTTAATCCAGCTGTAGTTTGCGTCGATGCTAAGGCCAGTGAGCGGGCGTAGCGAGCCGGTCAGTTCCACGCCCTGCGCGAAGCTGCGGCCGAGATTACGGTAATAGCCGCCGACAATGGCATGGCTGTCACACAGCGGATCGGTGCCGGGGGGGATGCCGAAGCAGCTATTGAAGATGACGAGCTGTCGCGTGCGCCGCTCGAAATAGTCGCCGCCGAGAATCAAGCGATCGGCCCATACATGCTGTTCGACCCCGGCTTCCCAGCCCTTGGCCTCGGTCGGCTTAAGCGCCGGATTCCCGTATTGTGAATAGAGCTGATAGAGCGAAGGTGCCTTGTATCCCTCGCCATAGCGCGCGCGTAGCACTGTGCCCGTGTCGAGTTTCCACGCGGCGCCACCCGAGAACAGGAACCGGCTACCATAGCTGACGTAATCGTCATGCCGAACTCCGCCGCTCAGCGTCAGCCCCCCGAGCGGCTCGGCGTTGACCTGGAGATATTCGTCGGTGAGGTCGGCGTGGCCGTTGTCGGGGGTGGCCTGGAACTGGGGTGAGATCGAGCTGAAGCGCGACCATTCGTGTTCGACGCCGAAAACTGCGTTCCCGCCGTCGAAAAGTGTGAGCGTGCCCTCATACTCCGCGCGGCGCGTGCTGCCGTTGGAGCGGAAGCTGGTCTCGTCGCCGGGCACAAGCCGCGGATCGATGTTGCGGCGGCGCGTATCGGTGTAGCTGTACCCGAAGCGACTGCGCAGCCGTCCGCCGAAGCTGCCCGCCTTCAGGCCAGCATAGCCGAGCCACTGGTCGTTGATCTCGAACTCTGGCGTATCGACCATTGCGAAGGTGACCGGGTCGGTGCCGTCGATATCGGTGCGCCCGTGCAAATAGAAGCCGCGCAAATCAGCCGAAACCGCTTCGCTCAGCGCCACTTCGACACGCCCGCTCGCCGATTGGGTGGCATAACCATCTCGCTCAACGCCGCCGAACCGCGGGTCAAGCGCCGAGATGCCGTCAGTGGTGAACGCTTCGCCTGCCAGCCGCCAGCTGACTCGCCCGTCCTTACCGCCAAGGCCGGCGCGCGCATCGACCGTGTCGCGCGAGCCCCCCTCCACATCGAAGCTGCCCTGCAACGGCGCCGTTGGTTCCGCGGTGACGATATTGACGACACCAGCGATAGCCTGACTGCCCCACAAGGTCGATTGCGGGCCGCGCAGTACCTCGATCCGGGAGGCATCACCCGTCAAAAGGTTGCCCATGTTGAAGCTGCCGTCGGGCGCTGCCGGGTCGGTGAGTTTGACTCCGTCAAGCACGACTACGGTCTGATCGCCCTCGGCGCCGCGCAGGCGGAAGGTTATATCGGTCCCGTAGCCGCCGTTGCGCGAGAGGCTGACACTTGGCGTGCGAAGCAGGAGGCTGGCCACATCCATGTCCTGCGCCGCGTCGATTGCTTGCTTGTCGAGCACTGTCACCGATGAATCGATCCGCTCGATCGGCATCGGTGTGCGCGTCGCCGTCACGATTACCGTGCTGGCATTCGCGTCGGATGTCGTATCAAGCTCGTGCGCCTGTTGCGCCAGCGCCGGCGTGGCGACCGCGAGAAGGCAAACGGGCAGCGTTTTGGGCATTATCGGTTCCTTGAGAGGGGGACGATCAGGGGCTTGGGTCCGGTGAGGTCGATCGCCGCGCGGATGCCGTACACGACCGCCAGCCGCTGCTCATCGAGCACAGCAGCAGGCGCTCCGTCGGCGACGATCCGGCCGTGATCGAGCAGGAGAAGGCGGTCGCAATAGCGCGCTGCCATGGTGAGATCGTGCAGGATGACGACCACCAGAGCGCCAGCCCGCGCCTCAGCGGCGAGCAGTTCCATCACCTCGATTTGATGCCCAGGATCGAGCGCGGCGAGCGGCTCGTCGGTGATCAGCGCGGGCGCCTCGACCGCGAGGGCGCGCGCTAGCATGACGCGCGCGCGTTCGCCGCCGGAGAGTTCAGTCGCGGTGCGCGCGCGGAACTCGGTAACGTCGGTTTTCGCCATCGCGCGCTCGATCGCCGCTGCATCGGTCGGCGCCAGCTGCGAGAAGGGCGCAAGATGCGGTAAGCGGCCGAGCCCGACCAGTCGCTCGACACTGAGGGGCCAGTGCAAGGTCTGGCCTTGCGGCAGGTAGGCGACCTGCCGCGCAAGCGCGGATCGTGGTATCGAGGCGATCGGCGCGCGATTGATCGTCACCGATCCCAATTCCGCTGGCACCAGCCCGAGCAGCGCCCGCGCAAGTGTCGATTTGCCGGCACCGTTGGGACCGATCACGCCGACGATGCCGCCGGGTTCAAGAGTGGCATCGACGCCGTGCAGTACTCGGCGACCGCCCAGCGACACAGTCAGTGCCTCGGTCCGGATCGTCACCATAGCCGGCGCTCCTTGAGCAGATAGGAGAGGAAGACCGGCACCCCCAAGAACGCGGTGACGACGCCAAGCTTCAATTCGCTGGTGGTTGGGATCACCCGCACGCCGATATCGGCGAGCGTCAGCAGCGCCGCCCCGCCGAGCGCGGAGGGCAGCAGCACCGCCGACGGACTACGATCGGTAAACGGGCGCACCAGATGCGGCACGATCAGCCCGACGAAGCCGATCGCTCCCGATACGGCGACGGCACCGCCAACGCCGATCGCCGTGCCGAGCAGCAACCGCAGCCGAACACGCTTAAGGTTAACGCCGAGCGTGCTCGCCCCTTCTTCGCCCAGCGACAATGCGTCGAGCGCGCGCCCGTCGGCGAGCAGCAGCGCGCCGCCGACGAGAACGCAGGGCAAAACGATCCAGACGTGGTGGAACGAGCGATCATCAAGGCTGCCGAGCAACCAGGTCATGATCTCCATTGCCGCAAAGGGATTGGGCGAGAGGTTCAGCGCCAGCGCGATGCCGGCGGTGGCAAGCGACGCCAATGCGATACCGGCGAGCACCAGCGTCAGCGGGCTTTCCGATCGACCGGCCAGCAGATGGAGCGCGCCGAGTGAGATCAGCGCACCGATGATCGCAAGCAGGGGCAGGATTAGCGGGTGAAGATCGGCGAGACCGAAATAAAGCGCCACCACCGCACCCAACCCAGCGCCGTTCGACACGCCGAGTACCGCCGGTTCAGCGAGCGGGTTGCGCAGATAGCCCTGCAAGACCGCGCCAGACAGGCCCAGGATGGCGCCGACCAGCAACCCGAGCAGTGTCCGCGGTAGCCTGAGATCGATTAGAATAACGCTCGCGATGCGGTCGCCATGGCCCACCGCCACGGCGGCGAGACGGCCGATCGCGATCGGTGCCGAACCGAGCAGCAACGAGCCGATAGCCGAAGCGAAGGTTAACAGGGCAAGGACCAGCAGCAGCCGCGTTTGTGATCGTGATGAGATCATCGAGGAGCTTTCTTTCAATCGGTCAGACATCGAGCCGCTTGCGCGCGGAGCGCGCCTTGCCCATGAGCGCGGCCATGCGTCGACCAATCGCCCGTTTTGCGCGCTATTGCCTGTGGCTTCTGCCAATTGCTGCCACCGCGGCCCCCGCGCCGCCCCGCGCAATGCCGCCCCGCCGGATTGTCTCGCTCAATCTTTGCGCCGACCAGTATCTGCTGGCGCTCGCCGATCCGGGACAGATTGCCGCGCTTACCCAGTTCGCGCGCGATCCCGAGATGTCGGCTGCGGCCTCCGCGGCGCAATCGATTCCGACCAGCAGGGACACAGCGGAGGATGTGGTGGCGCTCGACCCAGATCTCGTTATCACCAGCCCCGGGCGCAGGGTCGATACAATGGCGGCATTGGCTGGACAGCATTACCGCACGCTCGAATTGCCCGAGGCCAACAGCTATGCTGATATCGTTGCGCAAATTCGCACGGTTGCCGGCGCGGTCGGACACCGTGACCGGGGCGAAACGCTGATTGCTCGCATGAACGCGGCGCTCGCTCGCCTGCCCAAACCAAAGCCGCATGGTGTTGCCGCTTACTACCAGCGGCGCGGCTATCTGACCGGCACCGGCACGCTGGTCGACGATCTGATGAAGCGCGTCGGCCTTACCAATCTCGCCGGTAAACTCAACCGGCCGGCGCTGTCGTACCTTTCCCTTGAGCAGATCGTCGCTGCGCACCCCGATTATCTGGTCGTCGAGCAGAGCACTGATCACGTCACCGATCTCGGCACTGAGATGCTGCACCACCCGGCGCTGGCTCGCATTCCGCGCCTTGACCTGCCGCAGGCATGGACGGTGTGTGGCGGCCCTGCTTATGTCCGCGCGGCGCAAAGCCTTTCCGAACAGCTCGCCCGCCATCACTAGAACTCGATGCCAGCCTGCGCCTTAACGCCAGCGCGGAACGGGTGCTTGACCAAGGTCATCTCGGTGACGAGATCGGCCGCTTCGATCAGCGCTTGCGGCGCATTGCGGCCCGTGACGATGACGTGCTGCATCGACGGCTTTGCCATTAGCACTGACAGCACTTCATCCAGCGGCAGATAGTCGTGTCGCAGGACGATGTTCAGTTCGTCGGCGAGTACTAAGTCGTAGCTGGGATCGCCGATCATCCGGACGACCTCGGACCAGGCACCACGCGCTGCGTCGATGTCGCGAGCGCGGTCCTGCGTATCCCAGGTAAAGCCTTCTCCCATCCGCTTGAATTCGACGCGGCCGGGGAGAGCCTCCAATAGCGCTTTCTCGCCGGTTGCCATCACGCCCTTGACGAATTGGACGATCCCGACCTTTTTGCCGTGACCGATCGCGCGCATCACCATGCCGAGCGCGGCGGTCGTTTTGCCTTTACCCGACCCGGTGTGGACGATCAGCAATCCCTTCTCGATAGTCTTTGCCGCAACGATGCGGTTGTGCGCCGCCTGCTTCTTGCGCATTTTCTCGGCGTGCCGCTGCTCGGCATCCGATAAGGCTTGTTTTTCGCTCATCATCTTCATCCCCGGCGCTGCGACTGGCTCGACGGGGAAGAATCGTTCCGGCGAACGACCGGCGCGAGGCAACGGACGGACGCCTGGCGCCCACTGCCACGCAGCCGTGCGGCCCCCGCCGCATCGTCGTCGCTCAGACGGATGACTACCGTGCCTCGGCCAACCCCTGGACCATGGCAAGAGCGACCATAACGCCGGCAGGTCTCCTGGCTCGCGGGTCAGGGCTTGATGCACCACCTTCCCAGGTTTGCCCTCTGTTGGCAGACCCAGTGGCCGCTTTCCCGATCAGGAAAGCTCGTGCATCGCGCTCGCCGCTTACAGTTGCAGGGACAGCCGCGGACTTGGATGGCTTGGCCATCCTCACCGCATTCCCGTTTTCATCCCCTTTTCGGGGAACCGGCGCGATCTTTGAAAGACACGCGTCACCGCGTGCCTTCCGCGGTCGCTCCTAATCCCATTGCGTCTTCAAAACAATCGGCCATCGGCGTTGATCGGCCCATTGCCGCGCGAATCGGTCAATGATAGCGCTAACCTCAAGCGGCAATTTGAGAGGAGGGGACAATTCAAAAGCTTATCAGGCATATGCTGCCACTGCTCGCGCTGCTGCCGGGCATCGCAGCCGATCCCGCCTCCGCGCAGACCGGGCCCCGCTCGATCACCATCGATATCGCGAAAGCCTCTCGCCCGCTCGATCGGTTTTTCAATTTCTCTGTCGGGTCAGACTATCCGGGGACGCTGATCCGCCCGCATTCTCAGGCGCAGCTCAAGATGGCGGTCGACGAGCTCGGCTTCCGTTACGTTCGGTTTCATGCGATCTTTCACGACGTGCTCGGCACGGTAAAACTGGTCGACGGAAAGAAGGTCTACGACTGGGCCGGAATCGACCGCCTCTATGACGATCTTTTAGCCAAGAACATCCGGCCATTTGTCGAACTGAGCTTCACGCCCGACGCGCTTGCCACATCGAAGCAGACGATCTTCTACTGGAAGGGAAATACGTCGCACCCGCAGCCCGACGGCTGGCGCGAGCTGGTTGCCGCCTTCGTCCGTCATCTCGAGACGCGCTACGGGTCGGCCGAGGTGCGCCGCTGGTACTTCGAGGTGTGGAATGAGCCGAACCTCGCCGGCTTCTGGGAAGGTGCGGACCAGAAGGCCTATTTCGACCTCTATGATCTCACCGCGCGGACCATCAAATCGGTCGATCCCGACCTGCAGGTCGGCGGGCCGGCCACGGCCGGCGCCGCATGGATTCCCCAATTTCTTCAGCAATCCGCGGTCAATCACACGCCGGTCGATTTTGTCACCACGCACAGCTACGGCGTCGACGGCGGCTTTCTCGATGAGAAAGGACAGAGCGATACCAAACTGTCCGCCAATCCTGATGCGATCATCGACGATGTCGACAAGGTCCGCGCCCAAATTGCTGCCTCGCCGTTCCCCAACCTGCCGCTCTATTTTACCGAATGGAGCACAAGTTATACGCCGCGCGATCCGGTGCATGATTCGTACATCGGCGCGCCGTATATCCTTTCGCGCCTGAAGGCGGTGACGGGCAAGGTGCAGGGCATGAGCTACTGGACCTATTCCGATCTGTTTGAGGAACCCGGGCCGCCGACCGCCCCGTTTCAAGGTGGCTTCGGCCTCATCAATCCCGAGGGGATCCGCAAGCCTGCGTTTTTCGCCTACAAATATCTCAACGAGCTAGGCGGTCGCGAAATCCCGATCAACGACCGGCAGGTGATCGCCACGACCGACGGCGCCAGCAGCGAGGTGCTGCTGTGGGACTGGCAGCAGCCAAAACAGCCGGTGAGCAACCGGCCATTCTACACAAGGCTGGTGCCGTCGACCGCGGCGCCAACGGCGAATCTCGTGTTCGAGCATCTAAAGCCTGGCCGCTATCGCCTCGCAGCTTACCGCACGGGCTATCGCCACAACGATGCCTATTCAGCCTATATCGACATGGGTTTGCCCAAAAGGCTCAGTCCAGTGCAACTCGATAAGCTGGAGCAACTGACCCGTGACGAGCCGGTGATCGCGCGCACGATAACGATCGACGGAAGCGGCCGTTTTGAGTTCGACCTGCCGATGCGTAGCAACGATATCGTTCTGGTGATGCTTTCGCCGGAAGGAGAGTTAACGGCGAGGAGATAGGCTCTCGATCGAAACAGCGTGGTTGACCAATCCTTCGCTCCTAACGGGGCCCAATCCCGTTAGTCACATCGCCGTTCAGCCATCCTTGAGCAAGACGGCTATTTGGCGGCGGCGCGCTCGGGTTGAAGGAGAGGCCCAGCCGTGGGGCCGAGCCTCTCGCCTCGCGTCAGAACTTGATGCGAACCGACGCCGTATAACGACGGTCGCTTTGAAACCAAGCTCTGCCCATCATGCCGAACGACTGCTGCATTAGCACCTTGTTGACGGCGTTGTTGAGGTTTTGCGCTTCGAGCCCGACCGAAATCTTATCGTGGTTGAACTTAAAGAAGATTGAGCCATCGAGCTCACCATAAGCGCCGTTCCAAGTCGGCAAGCCCCAGACCACGCAGTGATCGGTCGGCGCGCCGCAATTGATGCCGCCCGGCGTCAGCGGAGAACCGTCAGTTCCTTGCGTGCCGTTGACGTTGGTCGCCAACAGGTACTTGCTGCGCCAATTATAGGCGAGACGGATCGAGACGATGCCGCGCTCATAATAGCCGGTCAAATTGTAGCTGTACTTTGACAGTCCCTCGAGCGGCAGGTCGCCGAAGATGGCGCCGTTTGTATCGACGCCGTTTGCCGAGACATAGGCGGCGCTGTTGCTCTGGAGCGACGCGGTGTTCACGTGCGTTGAACTGTCGACCCAGGTGAAGTTCGACGTGATGCCGAACCCGCTCAGGAAGCCCGGCAGGAACGTGAAGGCCTGATTGTAGCCGATCTCGAACCCCTTCACATTGGCGGTGCCGACGTTTTGCAGCTGAACCAGGGGGAAAGTTGTCCCGTGGAATTCAAATGGCGTCTCGACGTTGCGAATGATGTTTTCGAGATGCTTGTAGAAGACTGTCGCGGTCAGCGAACTGGCCCTGCCGAAATACCATTCGAGCGCAAAGTCCGCCTGATTCGATAACGTCGGCTTCAGATACGGGTTGCCCGAGGCCGTCGACGAGAAATTGTATGTGCCGGAAGTTTGATCATAGGAGGCCGACAGCGGGGTATAGGCCTGCAGCTGGCTGAAATCAGGCCGCGCCATCGCTCGACCGCCGGCGAGACGGGCCTGCAAATTTGGCGTTATTTTATAGAGCAGGTCGAGTGTCGGCAGGAAATAGTTGTAGCTGTTCTTGGCGACAACTGGATCGCTGGCGCCGGTGAACACGGGGCCGCCAGGGGGCTCGCTGGAAATCGGCTGCGGCTCGACGATGAAGCCGTCTGCAACCATGTCGGTCTTCACCCAACGCAGGCCGATGTTGCCGGTCAGTGGTACGCCCTGGTTGTCTAGCCCAAACTTGAGCAGACCATAAAGTGCGTACGTTTTCTCGCGCTGGATGTTGGTTTGCGCATCGCCGTAAGCGGCGAGCGCAAAGGTTGGGCAAGCCGATGCCGGATTGATCTCTTCGCACAGCTGCGTCGTGATGTCGTGCAGTGCGAAATAGGTCTGTGGATATCCCGTTGCTTGCGAAGTTGCCGGAAAGACGACCCGCATCGGAACGCTGGCGCCGCCGTGATAAAAGTTGCTGCCAAAATCATACAGCTGGCTCGCCAGTGGGAATTCGGAAAGATAGGCGAGCCGCGGCAGCTGCCAGCCGAGCTGCCAAGTTTGGCTGACCGCCTGCCAATTATATGGCGATCCCTTGTTGTTGGCGTCGGTATCCGTCGCGCGGCCGCCAAAGCTCACGCTCTTCAGGAACCCGCCGTTGTCGAGGTCATAGTTCAGATCGACGCGATATGCCCATTCGTTGGCGACGTTGTGCTGGCGCTCGTCCATTGTGAACGCCCAATAATAATTCGCCGGATCGGCCAGGTAGTTCTCGTCAACCGACAGCTTGGGTAAGCCGTGCGAGAGGTCGATCGTTTCGCTGGGTAGGATCACGCCGGTCGCAACGGTCGAATCGAGCCCGGTCAGCGTTGCATGGACGTGCTGCAGATCGCCCTTCACCGTCAATCGATCGGTCGGGCGCCAGGTGAGGGTGCCAGCAATGTCGGTGGTCACGGATTTTTGGTCGGCGCTCCGGACGTCGTCGTTGAACGGCATTCCGCCGCCATCGGCTGGGTTAGGATCGGTCTCGATGCCACTCTGGAACACGCCCCTGTCATCATAGGTGAACTGCGTGCCAGGCGCGGGCACGATGTTGTAAGCGTTTGTTTGCGCGAAAATCGCGTGCTCGGCCCAATGGAACTTATAGTTCGACTGGAAAAAGGTCGCGGCGAAATCAAGGTTGTCCGCCGGCTTCCATTGCAGCGCGCCGTACAGGCCGAACCGGCGCCGCGTGAAATCCAGGGTACGCCAATCAATTCCCTTCGGGACATAGACGGTCTTTCCCGGTACAAGATCGGTGCGTGGATAATATGGCTCGACCTGCTCAGCATCGGTGCGGGTCGCGCTGCGTGAATAGGCGGCGTCGACGAGAACGCCGATCTCGCCGATCGGGGTATTCCAACGATTGCTGTAAATGCCCGAAAATGAGGGTTCGAGCTGGTTGCGCAGATCGCCCAAAGTTCCCGAATAGGAGATGCTGAGTAGTTGCCCCTTCTGGTCGAATGGCATCCGCGTGCGCAGGTTGACGAGACCACCGATGCCGCCCTCGATATGATCAGCGGTCGGGTCCTTATAGACGTCGACGCCGGCGAGCAGTTCGGGTGGCACGTCTTCAAAGCTCAAACTGCGGCCGCCGTTGGCGCTGAAGCTGTCGCGCCCATTTATCTCCGAGCGGACGAAAGTCAGGCCGCGAATGTTGACGCCCGAACCTTCGACCGAAAAGTGATCGGGATCGTTGCGGGCGATGAAATGGTCGATCGTTACGCCGGTGACGCGCTGTAGCGTCTCGGTCACGCTGCGGTCAGGAAGCTTGCCGATGTCTTCGGCGGTGATGGAATCGACGATCTCGTCCGCGCGGCGCTTGATGTTGATCGCACTTTCGAGCGAAGCGCGCATTCCGGTGACCACGATGTCGGGGCTCGCCGATGGATTTGTCTGCGACGAGGCCGCGCCCTGGGTATTGCCGGTCGCGGAGGTCTCGGCCTTGGTGTCGGTGGTCTGGGCAGCGGCGGGCGAGACCAGCGCCAGGTTCACGGCAAGAATGGACGTGCTGACGACCAGGGCGGAAAGGACGCGCTGACGCGCAGTGATGTGACGGCTCCAACCAGTAATCATGCTATAAATTTCCCCTTTAAAGACGGCCTGGCGCGCGTGGTCGCGGTCTCCGCAACCGAGCAGGAATGAGGTCGATTCAGGCCGTTAACGCTAACATGTCGGCGCTAACGTCAATCGCGATGTGATGCTGAATCCCCGAAGCATTCCTCCCCAACTCCGCGCGTGCGAAAGTCGCCGGCCCCGCTGTCTTGGCAGCGTTCAACCCGGCAAGTGGGGCAAATACTATAAATGCGAATTGCATTGCAAATGATATCGCTCTCATCAGACAATAACATTGTTCTTGGCAGCCAAGTTGTTCAAAGACGGGCGGGATTGGCGCGCAGGGAACTGCCGAACAGCGCCGAGGAGACGCGATGCGGAGCGAAAAATTTACGCTTTGGGCGCTGCTTGGCCTAGTGGCTGCCGTCTCCGTTTCCGCGTCCGCTTGCGCCGAGTCGGCGACTCCGTATCGATGGCAAAACGTGAAGGTCGGCGGCGGCGGTTTCGTGCCCGGCATTGTCTTCAGCACCGCTGAAAAAGGGCTTGCCTATCTCCGCTCAGATATGGGCGGCGCCTATCGCTGGGACAAAGCGCAAGCTCGCTGGATTCCGTTGCAGGACGCAAATCCTGTCGGCAGCTACATGGGCGTCGAGAGCATCGCGCCCGATCCGATCGACTCGAATGTCGTCTATAGTGCTGTCGGCATGAGCTGGCATTCGCCGGCAGCAATCATGCGCTCGTCGGATCGCGGTGCGCGTTGGAAAATAACCCCAGTACCGTTCCGAATGGGCGGCAATGAGAACGGGCGGGGCCTCGGCGAACGGCTGGCGATCGACCCCAATCAGCACGCGACGCTGTTGTTCGGCTCGCGCCACGATGGGCTTTGGCGCAGTGACGACAACGCGGCTCACTGGCACAAGGTGGCCAACTTTCCGCTCCCCGGGCTTGGCCTGCCGAAAGCCCCGCGCGAGACACATGGCGGGTTGAGCTTCGTCCTGTTCGACAAGGCGCATCGCGGCCGCATCTTTGTCGCAAGTGCCGATCCCGGCGAGCGTCACCTGTTCCGATCTGACGACGACGGCACCCACTGGACGTGGGTGAGAGGCGGGCCCGCGCCGGCGATGCTGCCCGCCAAGGCGGTAATCGGCGGCGATGGCGTGCTGACCATCACCTATTCGAACGGCATTGGCCCGACCGGGATCACCAAGGGGGCAGTATGGCGCTACGATCCTAACGCCGATCGATGGACCGACATCACGCCCGACAAGCGAACCGACTCTCCCCCGGGTGGCTATATGGGCGTCGCCGTCTCAGCGCAGGATCCCCGTGTCATCGCCGTCTCGACGGTCGATCGGCCGAAGCCGGTCGACACCGTGTGGCGCTCGACCGACGCAGGCGCGCATTGGGACGAACTCTGGCGGCACAGCACCCGCGATGTGTCGGCAACGCCGTTCCTTGATCTTGACGGCACCGAACCAAATTTCGGCCACTGGATAGCCGGACTTGCGATCGATCCGTTCGATCCTGGCCACGCGGCCTATACCACCGGCGCGACGATTTATGCGACGCATGCGCTCGACCGGCCGGGAATGATGCGCTGGTTTCCTTGGACGAACGGAATCGAGCAGACCGCGATCATCACCCTCGTCAGCCCCACCGCGGGAGCCCCTCTCGTTTCCGGATTCGGTGATATCGCTGGCTTCCGTCACGATGACCTTCGCAAATCGCCCTCGGTGCTGCACAAGAACCCCTATCTCACCAACACCAACACGCTCGACTATGCCGGCAATGCGCCCGCGATCATGGTGCGCAGCGGGAGCACGCACACCCGGATTGTACCTGGTGCGTCGTTGGCCTGGTCCAAAGACGGCGGTCGCTCGTGGCAGCCGCTGGTACCGCTTGTTGAGCGCCCGGCGACCTTGCCCAGCAGTTCCGCACCGGAGACGACCGGCGATGCCCCGATCGTGGTATCGGCCGATGGCCGTACCTTTCTCGTCGGCACCGACTATCCAATGCTGACTCGCGACCGGGGCACGACTTGGCAGCGCTCAGTAGGAATGCCGATGGGCAGCCGACCCACTGCCGACAAGGCCGATGCTGAGCATTTTTACGCGATCGACTTCACCAATAACCGCGTGATGCGCAGCGACGACGGCGGCGCGCATTTCCACCCGGTTGCCGGTCACGGCCTGCCCGCCGATCTGTCGTCTGCACACGTCACCTGGCGCGAGGCACAGAACCCGTTAAAGGCGGTGCCGCATCGCGCCGGCGCGCTATGGCTGTTGCTCGATGGCGAGCTCTATCGCTCGACCGATTACGGCGACGATTGGACGCTCGCGACACGAGGTATCTTCATCTGCTACTACGGCCTCGGAAAGGCGGCGGCCGGTTCGGCCTGGCCCGCGCTCTACGCGATCGGCGAGCGCGATGGCCTCACCGCAGTCTGGCGTTCGATCGACGGCGGCGGCAGCTGGACGCGAATCAACGACGACCAGCACCAATGGGGCCTGCGCTTCCGAGTGATCGAAGGTGATCCCAAGCAATTCGGTCGCGTCTATATCGGAACCGACGGGCGTGGCATCGTCTACGGTGATCCGGCGGTGCCCTGAACTTTCATTCGACCGAAATAGTCCGGCGCAGTTTGATGTCCGCCGAAGAGGCGCCGATCATCAACTCCACCCGTTCCGGCTCGACGACCATGGCGTGCCGTGCAGCGTCCCAATAGCCGAGTTGCGATGCCTTAAACGGTATGCGCACCGTCCGGGTCTGGCCTGGTTCGAGGCGAACCCTGTCGAAGCCCTCCAATTCAATCGGCGGCCGCGCCACGGTCGATCCGAGGTGCCGAACGTACAGTTGCGGCACCGCCTCGCCGGCGATCTTGCCGGTATTCGTGACGTCTACGCCGACCGTTGTTTCGCCCTGGCGTTTCAGCGTCGGGTCGGCCTGCAAATGGCTGAACCTGAAGGTCGTGTAGCTCAGGCCGTAGCCAAACGGATAGAGCGGCTTTCCCTTGAAAAACATGTAGGTCCGGCCATGGCGGATGTCGTAGTCCATCATCGGCGGCAATTGGTCCATTGATGCCGGCCAGGTCTCGATCGTGTGCCCAGCCGGGTTATAGTTGCCGAATAACACGCGGGCGAGCGCCCAACCCTCGTCCTGCGAGGCGTGCACAGTGTGGAGGATCGCCGGCACATGCGCCTCGGACCAATTGATCGTGTAGGGGAAGCTCGACACCAGCACCATTATCGTGCGCGGGTTGGCGGCCATCACCTTCTTGACCAGCGATTCTTGCGCAAGCGCGAGCGTCACGCGATCGCGGCCTTCGCGGCCGTCGCCGGGATCGGCGCAAGGCTTGGTGCCATCGTCCGTCCATTCGTGCGCCATGTCTGGCCCGCAGGTGGGATCGTTGCCAACGACGACAATCGCCACGTCCGATGCCTTGGCCGCCGCTTCCGCCCGCCCGGCGGTATCATCCGCGGCGTAGCGCACGGTGACGCCCGGCCCCGCTGCAGCGCGGATGCCCCGCAGCGGCGAGATCGTGTAGGGCGGATGCCCGCCGTACCAATCCCAATGAACGCTGTCGGCGAGCGGTCCGATCACCGCGATCGACTTTAGCCGATGGGAATCAAGCGGCAGCGCGTGACCGCTGTTCTTCAGCAAGATAATCGATTCGAGCGCCATTTGCCTTGAAACGGCGCGGTCATGCGCGCCATTCCACGGTGGCATCCCCCCATGAATGCGGGTGTAAGACACCTGGTCGGGCGGATCGAGCAACCCCAGCTTCAGCGTGATGCGGAACTTGCGCCTGAGTGCCTCGTCGAGATCGGCCTCGGTAATCGAGCCGTCCTTCAGCGCTGCGTGCAACTCGTCCTTGTACACGTCGAGATACTGGTTGATCCCGGCTTTCAGCGCGGCAACGGCAGCTTGCTCCTGGGTCTTGAACTTCTTGTGCGCGGTAACCAGCAGCTTGATAGCGCCGCCGTCGCTGGACACGACATTCACGCCCCATTTGTCGATGACGACATTGCGCAGCACCGGGTTGACCGCCATCGGGACGCCATTCCAGGCATTGTACGATGCCATCACGCCGCTCGCGCCGGCATTCAGGAACGCCATTCGGAACGGCACCGAATAATATTCCCAGAACAGCTGCTCGTCGAAGTTAGAGCTAGAAGACGTGCGCTTGTTCTCGTTCGAGTTAGCGAGAAAATGTTTCAACAGCGGCGCTGCCTGCCAGTATTTTGGGTCGTTGCCCTCCAGCCCCCTGGCGAATGCCGTGGTCATGGTTCCGTCGAGGAACGGATCCTCGCCGAAAACCTCCTCGCCACGTCCCCAGCGCGGATCGCGAGCAAGGTCGGATTGCGGCCCCCACAACATCAGGATTTGCCGACCATAGCTTGGCGTTTGAGTGATATAGCGCGCTTCGTATCCCTCGACGCCGCCTGCCTTGCGCACTAGCGCCGGGTCCCAGCTCGCACCCATGCCGGGGGGCTGCGGAAATTGGGTCGTCGGGATCGGCGGAAGGTTGCGTTTGCCGCCGCCACGCTGGACGACGCCGTGAATGCCCTCGGACGAACCGAAGTTGGGCACGCCGAGCCGCGGCACGCCCGAGTCGGTGCTGAGTGCATCGATTTTCTCGTCGATCGTCATCAGCGACAGCAAGTTGGTGATGCGCTGCTCGGCCGGGATCGCGGGGTTCTTGTAGGCGGGGACCGTCGGGGAGGCGGCGCCGATTAAAACGACAGCACTAAAGGTCAGTATCGATCGCAAGCCGGTCTTCACCACGTGTTTTCCTCCCGAGGCGATCAGCGCGTTAGCGCTTATTCTCGATCATCGATCTAGCAAATTTTCCTTGCGGTAAAAGCAATTGATGAGATCCCGGTCATCGACTTTCGTCTAGCCTTGACCAGCTCAACCCGCTTTGCCACTGAATTGTCAGACTTATCTTGCACGGACCGCCGCGCACGACTAAGCCCGCGAAAGTATCAGGATCGGGTTTCATGACCGACCCTAAAGCCAGCGGAGGGGACTGAATGACACGATCCAGGTTTCATGCGGCAATTCGCGGATTTGCGATGATAGCGCTAACCGGCGTGGCCGCGACTGCCGCTCCCGCCTTCTCGCAAAACCGGTCTGTCGAGCTGCCGCACCTCGTCACTGAAAACGGGCGCCACGCGCTGATCGTCGATGGCGCGCCGTTCTTTATGCTCGGTGCGCAGGCCAACAATTCGAGTAATTATCCATGGGCGCTGCCCAAGGTGTGGCCGGTCCTCGACCAGCTTCACGCCAACACGCTGGAGATGCCGGTCGCCTGGCAGCAAGTTGAACCGGTTGAAGGCAAGTTCGATTTTTCCTGGGTTGAAACGCTGCTCGAACAGGCGCGGGCGCACGACAAGCGGCTGGTCCTGCTTTGGTTTGGCACCTGGAAGAACACCAACCCCAACTACACGCCTACCTGGGTGCTGACCGACAACCGCCGTTTCCCGCGGATGAAAAAGCCCGACGGCAGCGATTCCTACGTGCTGTCGCCGATGTACCAGTCGACGCTTCGGGCCGATCAGCGCGCCTTCGTTCAACTGATGACATACCTCAAGGCGCACGACCCGCAGAACACCGTGATAATGGTGCAGGTCGAAAATGAGACCGGCAGTTACGGTAACCCGCGCGACTATGGGCCGAGCGTGCAGAAGCTGTTTGAAGGACCGGTGCCCGGCGAGCTCGTCAAAAAGCTGGGGAAGCGGCCTGGCACCTGGACTAAAGTGTTCGGCGAGCAGGCGGACCGCGCGCTCAACACTTGGTACACGGCTCGTTATGTCGACCAGATCGCGGCGGCGGGCAAGGCGGTGAAGCCGCTGCCCATGTATGTCAATGCCGCGCTCGCCGGCGCCTTCGAACCACCCAAGCCCACCGCCGTTTCGAGTGGTGGCCCGCAGTGGGACGTGCTCGATATCTGGAAGGCGGCGGCGCCCGCGATCGACATCGAAGCTCCCGATATCTACGACGCCAAGAGCGTGGACTACGCGGCTTTCCTCGATCATTACGGCCGCTCCGACAATGCCCTCTTCGTCCCCGAAACGGGCAATTCGGCCAAGTTCGCGCGCTATTTTTGGTCAGTGCTGGGGCACGGCGCGATCGGCTATTCGCCGTTCGGAATGGACGCGACGGGGTATTTCAATTACCCGTTGGGAGGCGGCAAGATCGGCCCGGAAGTGATCGAGCCATTCGCCAGCAAATATGCGTTGATTGCGCCGATGGACCGCGAGTGGGCGGACATCGCACTCCACCACCGCACCTGGGGGTGCTCGCGGCCTGACGACGGCGCCACTCAGGCAACAACTCTTGGCGCCTGGACGATAACTGCCGAGTACGGCCAGTGGCAGTTCGGCACCGAGGATCGCAACAAGCAGCGGGGCGACGCGCCGCCCTGGGCCGACAAGCCGGTCGGCGGGTGCCTGGTCGCGCAGCTCGGGCAGAACGAATTCCTCATTACCGGCGATCATCTCCGGCTGAAGATCGATCCGTCGTCCACCGGTCCGAAGCACCCGCTGATGATCCGCGTCGAGCAGGGCCATTTCGATCGGGGCAACTGGGTGATGGACCGCCTGTGGAACGGCGACCAGACTGATTATGGCCTCAATTTCATAGACACGCCATACCTGCTCAAGGTGACGATGGGGAGCTATCGTTGAGCCGCCCGGGACTGATACTCGCTGGCCTGCTCGCGACCACGTCGCTCGCCGCCGCGCCGCCGCCACGGGACGGCAATTACCGGCGCATCGATGGCGGCGTTCTCGTGATGCCTGCCGGCGGCCCGGTCAAGCTGATGCGGCTGACGGTGCACGGTGATGGCATCATCCATGTCGTCGCGGCTCCCGGTACCGACCTGCCCGGCGAAACTAGCCTGGTGGTCCCGGCCGCTCCGGCCGCCCGCGACTACGCGGTCACCGCCGGCGCCGGCCACGTGATTCTCCGCTCCGCGCGAGACAGTGTCGACGTGGACTTGGTGACCGGCCAAGTCACCTTCCGCGATTCGCAAGGCAAGGTACTGCTCGAGCAGGCCGGGCCCCCTCACTTCACCGCAAATCCGGTTGAGGGCCAGGCGTTCGTCACCGCCTCGCAGGAGTTCAACCGCAGCACTGATGAAGGGCTGTATGGCCTCGGTCAGCACCAGAATGCGCAGATGGATTACAACGGCGAAGACGTCGAACTCGCCCAACACAATATGGACATTGCGATCCCGTTCCTGGTCTCGACACGCAACTACGGCTTGTTGTGGGACAATGACGGGATCACGCGCTTCGGCAATCCCCGGCCCTATCATTTCGTTGGCGACGATCTCACGGTTACCTCCGACGGCAAGCCCGGCTTTACGGCGCGTTATTATCTCGCCAGCAAGCTGGCGGTGACGCGACAAGAAAAAACGATAGATTACCAGTATATCGCCGACAAGGCGAAATGGCCTGAAGCTGCCAAGGCGAAGATCACTGCCGCAACCGGCGGCCAGAATACGGCGGGTAATGCAACCCAGACGCAGACGGTTGTCTGGAGCGGTGACATCACCGCCTCCACCACGGGGATGCACAAGTTCCAGCTCTACGCCTCAAGCTATTACAAGGTATTCCTCGACGGGCACGAAATGCTCGATCGCTGGCGACAAAACTGGAATCCGTGGTACGCCAACTTCCAGTACCCGATGACTGCCGGCAAACCGGTTCATGTCCGGATCGAATGGCAGCCCAACCAGGGCTATATAGCCTTTCTGCATAACAAGCCGCTGCCTGATGCCGATCGCCATTCGGTGTGGCTTACCAGCGACGTTGCCAAAGCGGTCGATTATTGGTTCGTACCGGGCCGAAATATGGACGACGTGATCGCCGGCTATCGCCAGCTGACCGGCAAAGCGCCGCTGATGCCCAAATGGGCTTATGGCTTCTGGCAGTCGCGCCAGCGCTACGAAAACCAGCACCAGGTTATCAACGTCCTGAAGGAATATCGCCGGCTAGGCATCCCGCTCGACAACATCGTGCAGGACTGGTTCTACTGGCCCGAGAATGCCTGGGGCAGCCACGACTTCGATCATGCCCGCTATCCCGATCCCAAGGGCATGATCAACACGGTGCACGGATTGCATGCGCATTTCATGATTTCGGTCTGGCCGAAATTCTATCCGACCACCGCCAATTATAAGGCTCTGGACGCCAGGGGTTTCACTTATCACGGCAACCTCGCGATGGGGAACAAGGACTGGGTCGGTCCAGGCTATGCCAACACCGATTATGATCCCTATTCGCCCGCGGCGCGGCGCCTCTACTGGAGCCAGATCCAGGCCAAGCTTGCAGTTCTTGGCGTCGATGCCTGGTGGCTCGACGCGAGCGAGCCCGACATTCACTCCAACCTGTCGATCGCCAGCCGGATGAAGACGATGGGCCCGACCGCGATGGGACCGGCGGCCGAGTTCTTCAACAGCTTTCCGCTGGAGCATGCCGAGGGGGTTTACGAGGGCTGGCGCCGCTTCAAGCCCGACGTCCGGCCGTTCATCCTGACTCGATCAGGCTTTGCCGGAATGCAGCGCTATGCCGCCGCGGTTTGGTCCGGCGACACGGCGAGCCGCTGGTACGACCTCCACGCTCAGATCTCCGCGGGCGTCAATCTGTCGATGTCGGGCCTGCCAAATTGGACCCACGACATTGGCGGCTTCACCATGGAGCAGCGTTACTCGGCAAAGAACCCGAAGCCCGAAGACCTCGCCGAATGGCGCGAGCTCAATCTACGCTGGTTCCAATTCGGCGCGTTCAGTCCCCTGTTCCGCAGCCACGGCGAATATCCGCACCGGGAGATTTACGAGATCGCGCCGGCCGGCTCGGCCATGAGGGCTTCAATGGTGTGGTACGACAAGCTTCGCTACCGGCTGATGCCCTATATCTACACCGCGGCAGCGGGCATTTGGTTCGATGACGGCTCGATCACGCGCGGTCTGGTGATGGACTATCCCACCGATCCCAAGGCGCGGGTGATCGACGACGAATATATGTTCGGTCGAAGCCTGCTCATCGCGCCCATAACAACTTACCGGGCGCGCAGCCGGCGCGTCTATCTACCGGGCATGGGCCAGGAGTGGTACGACTTCTATTCGGGCAAGCGCTACGGCGGCGGTCAGGAGATCACTGTCGATGCGCCGGTTGATCGCATCCCCGTATTCGTGAAAGCGGGCGCGATCGTCCCGATGGGCCCCGAGGAACAATATACTGGCGAGAAGCCCGACGCGCCACTGACCCTCGACGTTTATACCGGCGCTTCGGGCGCTTACGTCTTGTACGAGGACGACGGCACCAGCGAGGCCTATCGCAAAGGTGCCTACAGCCGCATTCCAATCAGCTACGACGACGCAACCGGCGCCGTGACAATCGGCGCGCGCGAAGGCAATGGCTACGCGGGCATGCCGAGGAGCCGTACCTTGCGCATCCGCTGGATGACGCCCGGCCGACCGCTCGACCTCGACGGCGCCGCCGACACGATGGTCGCGTGGCACGGCGAGCCTTTGACGGTGAGGCGGCCCCGGGCCTGAACCGGTTGAATTTCGGGAATGCCGGAAAGTAGCGCTGCCGCGTCGAGGGCTACCAATGGAATTGCCGAAGCCCGGGCAGAAGACCACCCAGCCGGTCGCCAAGCGAAGAGCCGATATCGCGCTCGAGAAGCCGGGTAACGGCTGGCGGCGCGCTGCCACGGTGGAGCGCGCGCAACTGCTCGCTGACGGCCGCATCGGCGCGCGTACGGCGCTGGTTGTGCCGCACGTAATCAAGCCAGGTCGGGGTTGAATAGCGTTCGAGCCAACGCGTCGGCTGCGCAAGATCCCGCAGCAGGGTCCAATGTCGAGCACCATCGCGGCGCCGAATGCGGCGACGTTCGGCCATCACCGTGAGGAAGGCGATTTCATCCTCCTCGGCAATGCGATATTCGATCGTGACCACCACCGGACCGCTGCGCGCGTCCACCGGCATTGCGGTTTGCGGCTCGTTGAACTCCCGCAATGGCGCAAGGTCGAGATCCTCGACTTCGGCAAGGCGAAAGGGCAGGGCGATTATCACCGCCGCCGCCTGCACGACCGCCGCGAGCACGAGCGCACGCCCGATGCCGTGATCCTCCGCGACGATGCCCCACAACCAGCTTCCCAGCGACATCCCGCCAAATGTCGCCATCTGGTACAACGCCAGCGCTCGTCCCGCGACCCAGCGGGGCGAGGCCATTTGCACGACGACGTTGAAGCTCGACAACGCGATAATCCAGCTACCACCGGTGACAGCGAGCGCCAGCAACGTCAGCGGCAAAAAGGTGCTAAGCCCGACCACGGCGGTAGCGGCGGCGAAGGCGATACTTGCGAGGCGAACGAGCATCTCGGTCGAGAAACGCCGCCGCGCCATGCTGCCGATCAGCGCCCCGCCGACGGCGCCGACGCCGAAAGCGCCGAGCAGCACGCCATAGGTGAGAGAGCCGCCGGAAACGAGATCTCGCGCGACCAGTGGCAGCAGCGCCTGGACGACGATTGATCCCAACCCGAACAAGGCACTGCGTACAAGTACGACGAGAATGTGCGGCGACATCGCGACATAGCGCACCCCCGCGCCCATCGCATGGTGAAGTCTCTCGCGCGGCAGCGTCTGCTGGGGAAGCGCGGGTCGCCAGCGCGCGAGAACGCCGATGAGCCCGAGATAGGACAGCACGTTGAACGCGAAGGCCGCAGCCGCGCCCGCCACGGCGACAATGATGCCGCCAACCGCCGGCCCGACGCTTCGCGCCAGATTGAACCCCATCGAATTGAGAGCCACCGCGCCGGCGAGATCATCGCGCGGCACCATTTCGCCGACCGAGCTCTGCCACGCCGGGCGATTGAAAGCGTTGCCGCAGCCGATGAGGAAGGTGAAGGTCAACAGCAGCCACGGCGTGATTATGCCGAACCAGGTCGACAGCATCAGCCCTGCCGAAACGCAGAACAGAAACCATTGCGCGCCGATCAGCACGCGCCGACGGTCATATTGGTCGGCGATCGCGCCAGCGCCGAGCGACAGCAGCATCACGGGCAGGGTTCGCGAGGCCTGGACCAGTGCGACCATCGACGCCGGCGCCGCCAATGTCACCATCATCCACGCCGCGCCGACCCCCTCGATCAGTCCGCCGAAATTCGAGATCGTGCTGGTAATCCACACCCAAAGGAAGATCGGGTGGCGGAACGGCCGAAAAGGAGAGACGCGGATGGAGGCAGCGTTCGACGGCAATTACCGGCCCTCACCCCTCCACGCCTGAGTCGCTCCCTTTCTTTCCATCAAGGAAAAGAAGAAAGGGGAAAGCGGCGCAGCGGCGTCGTAAGAAGAGTGACGGTCTTTAAAATATTTCATAGCGACCTTTCGCGCCAGACAATACGGCTTATCCACCGCATCAGTTCCCATGCGCGGCGAACCAGCTATCATCGTACAGCGTGTCGAGATAGCGTTCGCCCGAATCGCAGATCAGGCTGACGATGCTGCCCTCCTCGCCCCGCGCGGCCATCTCGTCGGCGATGGCGAGTACGCCAACCATGTTGGTGCCGGTCGACGGTCCCACGCGTTTGCCGATCGCGGCCGACACCTTGTGCGCCGCGGTGAAGCTGTCGCGGTCCGCGACCGGGATCATGCGATCAACGACGTGGCGCTGAAAACTCGGCTCGACCCGGGGGCGGCCGATCCCCTCGATTCTGCTGCCGCACGCACTGAGATCGGTGCGGCCGGTTTGCCAATGTTCGGTGAACACCGAGCCTTCCGGATCGACGACGGCGAGCCTCGTTCGCTTGCAGCAGGTTCGGCGGTATCGGATAAAGCGGCCGATGGTCGCCGAGGTGCCCCCTGTGCCCGCGCCGACGACGATCCAGGTCGGGATCGGGTGACGCTCGCTTGCCATCTGCTCGAAAATCGATTCGGCGATATTGTTGTTGCCGCGCCAGTCAGTCGCGCGCTCGGCATAGGTAAACTGGTCCATGTAATGGCCGCCGGTTTCCTCGGCGAGCGCTTGCGCCGCGGCATAGATTTCGCCTGCCGGGACTGGGTGACAGGTGCCACCAAGCCGCTCAATTTCGACGAGCTTGGCGGGCGCGGTGGTTGCCGGCACCACGGCGACGAACCTGAGGCCGAGCAAGCGCGCGAAATAAGCCTCGGAGATCGCTGCCGAGCCCGATGAGGCCTCGATTACCGTGGTCCCGGCGCCGATCCAGCCGTTGCACAGGGCATAGAGGAAAAGCGAGCGGGCGAGACGGTGTTTGAGCGAGCCCGAAGGGTGACTCGACTCGTCCTTGAGATAGAGGTCGATGCCCGGGTGGGGGCTGGTCATGAGTTTGACGAGATGCGTGTCGGCGGAGCGCATGCGGTCCGCCTCGATCTCGCCAATCGCCCAATCGAGCCAGTCGCGCGAAGCGCGGGTCGGAATGTGGATGGTCATTTGCGGGCTTTAGCCGATCATCCTTTCGATCGTCATCCCCGCGCAGGCGGAGCCGTTTTCCGATCGTCCCGCGAAAGCTGGCGCGGCAAACCGATCCGCGGCTTGGCATATGAGCTTGGGTCCGCGCCTAGCCTGTTGTCGAATGGAAATTTTCCTGCGCCGCCCTCGACACGGCCGCCCCCTTGTGACTTATGCGACCGCAATCAGAGACTCACGGGAGGAGCGGGGACATGCGGGCGACGAGTTGGCTCAAGGGCGTGGCGATGACAGCGTCGCTGGTGGTGCTGACCGGGGCGAGCGCGCCCGGATACGACCCGCTGGAAACCTTCGCGCCGCTCGACTTCCATCAGCCGGTTAACGTTTATCGCTCGGCGAACGGAATGCCAGGGCCGCAATATTGGCAGAACAAGGCAGACTATCAAATCCGCGCAAGCCTCGATCCGGCGACGAAGACGCTGACCGGCACTGTCCAGATAACCTATACCAATAACAGTCCCGACACGCTCGACGTGTTGTGGCTGCTGGTTGAACAGAACCTCTACAAGCCGGAGTCGCGCGGCTATCTGTCATTTGGAGGTCCAATCCGCGGCACCACCGGGGGAATGACGTTCGACTCGACCGATGTATCGGTCAACGGCGGAAAGCCTACCGCTGTCACTCCGTTGATAAGCGATACCCGCGCCCAACTCCAACTGCCGGTGCCGCTCAAGCATGGCGAAAAGGCGGTGGTTACAATCCGCTACCACTTCACCATCCCCGGCGAGTTCGGCGGACGCATGGCGTGGGGCAAATCGCGGGACGGCGAGATCTACGACCTCGCTCAATGGTATCCGCGCATGGCGGTCTATGACGACACCCGGGGCTGGGACACGCTTCCCTACCTCGCACAAGAATTCTATCTCGAATATGGCGACTTCGATTACTGGATCACCGTGCCGTCGGACATGTTGGTTGCCGGCTCGGGCGAGCTGGTCAACCCCGGGCAAGTGTTGACCAAGACCGAGCTCGATCGCTTCAACCGCGCCAAGCAAAGCGACAAGACTGTGATGATCCGATCGCCGCAGGAGATCGGCGATCCCCTTTCACGGCCCAAACAGGGCGGCACGCTAACTTGGCATTACCGAATGCATGACACCCGCGACGTATCGTGGAGCGCCTCGTCGGTTTTTGCTTGGGACGCGGCGCGGATCAACCTGCCCGGAGGCAAGTCGGCACTGGCCGAAAGCTTCTATCCGGCCGAAAGCCAGGGGCCGGCGCGCTGGGGCCGCTCGACTGAATATATGAAGGACGCAGTCGAGAACTTTTCGCGTCGCTGGTATCCCTATCGGTGGGCTGCAGCGATTAACATCGCCGGGCCGGCGACGGGCATGGAATATCCAGGCATCGTGTTCGACGGCATCGACGATGCCGGCAAGACGCTGTTCTGGATCAGTGCGCACGAGATCGGCCACGGCTGGTTCCCGATGATGGTCGGCTCGAACGAGCGGCGCGATGCCTGGATGGACGAAGGCTTCAACACCTTCATCGACGCGATAGAGTCGGACGATTTCAATCACGGCGAATATGGTCCGAAACGTGACTCTGAATATGCACCGCAGGGCGGCAACCCGGTCGACGACATCCTGCCGCTACTCGCCGATCCCAAAGCGCCGCCAATTATGACGCGCGCCGACGTGATTCCGGAAAAGTATCGTCACCCGCTCACCTACTTCAAGTCGGCGCTCGGCCTGACGCTGCTGCGCGAGGAGATTCTCGGGCCGGCGCGGTTCGATCATGCCTTCCGCCGCTACATCGCGGCCTGGGCCTTCAGGCACCCCAAGCCGGCCGATTTCTTCCGCGCGATGGAAAGCGACGCCGGCGAAGATTTGAGTTGGTGGTGGCGCGGCTGGTATTATAACAATTGGCAGCTCGACCTGGCGGTGACCGGCGTCGCTTACGTCCATGACGATCCGAAACAGGGCGCGTTGGTGACGGTCGCGGCCAAGGACAAGCTCATCATGCCGGCGACCCTGCGCGTGAGCTTCGCGGACGGCTCGACCAAGGATATCCGTCTGGCCGCCGAAACCTGGATTCGCCAGGCGGCGACCGCGGTTCCCGTCGGTGGTACGTCGAAAGTCCTAAAGGCGGTGGTCGATCCGGATCACCAAATTCCAGACAAGGACCGCAGTAACAACATTTTCGTGCCCGGCTAAAAGTGCGACAGCAGAGGATGCTTGCATCCGGCGGCATTCGGCTATTTATATCATAGGTCGTATTCGAGGCCGCCGCGAAAGGGGGAGCAGCCGATGGTCGATCCGAATGAAGTCCGCACGTCGCTTGGGCGCAATTTGACTTATGGGATGCTCGATTCGCTCGGCAAGGCGATCGTCACGGGCGCATACGAAACAACGCCTTTCCCCACCGAGGCTGAACTTTCCAAGTTGCACGCGGTCAGCCGCTCCGTGACGCGGGAGGCCGTCAAGATGCTGACGGCAAAGGGACTGCTCTCGGCGCGGCCACGGCAAGGCACGATCGTGCAACCGGTCAGCAGCTGGAATTTATTCGACCCGGATGTCCTCCGCTGGCTGCTCGATCGCAAGTTTTCGGTCGACCTGTTGCGGCAGTTCAGCGAACTGCGCATTGCGATCGAACCGGCGGCAGCAGCGCTCGCGGCCACCGCCGCCGATGACGCGGGGCTGGCGCTGATCCGCGATGGTTTTGACCGAATGCAAGCTGCGGAGCGCGGCGAAGACGATCCGCTGGAGGCGGATATCGCGTTCCACGTCGCCATTCTCAGGGCGAGCGGAAACCCGTTCTATGCGCAGTTCCGCGACGTGGTGACGACGGCGCTTCGCACCTCGATTCGCTTCACTAACCGAATCAAGGGCCGCACCGCGGATCTAGCGCAGCACGGTGCGGTGCTAGAGGCGGTCGTTGCGCGTACTCCCGATGCCGCTCATAACGCCATGCGTGCAATCATTTCCGACGTCGTCGAACTGATTGCTGACGCGGAGAAATAGTCGTGTCCTTCTCGCCGCGTTAGGCTTGCTCCCAGGCGATACGGGGAGAGGACGCCATGGCGCATTACGGCGATTATCAAAACGAGATCTACGCTGCAGGGCTGCGGGGGGTGCTGCCCCGGCTTCCGGTCGACGCGGCGGGTCTGGAGGCGCGGGCCGAGGCGGCGATGCCGCCCCACGTCCTCGACTATGTGCAAGGTGGCTGCGGCGACGAATTCACCCAGCATCGGAATGTCGAGGCATTCCATCATTGGGGCATGGTGCCGCGAATGATGGTCGACACCAGCAGCCGCGACCTGTCGATCGAGTTGTTCGGGCTGACGATGCCAACACCCTTGTTTTTGAGCCCGATCGGGGTCACCGGCATCTGTACCGCCGACAGCCACGGCGACCTCGCCGCCGCGCGCGCCTCGGCGGCGACAGGCGTTCCAATGATGGCATCGACACTCGGAAACGACCCGCTAGAGAGGGTGATCGAGGCGGCCGGCGAAACACCGGCGTATTTTCAACTCTACACGCCGAAAAACCCCGAGCTTGCCGCGAGCCTGGTCGGCCGGGCCGAGCGGGCAGGCTACAAAGCGATCGTCGTAACGCTCGATACCTGGGTCACCGGCTGGCGACCTCGGGACCTTAACGCGGGTAACTTTCCGCAGCTGCGAGGAGCGGTGCTGGCGAATTACTTCAGCGACCCGGTATTTCGAAAGATGCTTTCACGCCCGCCCGAGGTCGATCCGGCGGGGGCGGTGATGGCGTGGGCAATGACGTTCGGCAAGCTTTTGACTTGGAAGGATATTGACTGGCTACGGGGCCTGACCAGGCTGCCGATCGTCCTCAAGGGCATCTGCCATCCCGATGACGCGCGGCGCGCGGTCGACGCCGGGGTGGACGCGATCTTCTGCTCCAACCACGGCGGGCGCCAGGCAAATGGCGGCATCGCCGCGATCGACCTGTTGCCCGATGTCGTCGCGGCGGCGGGCGAGGTGCCGGTGCTGTTCGATTCGGGCGTCCGCTCGGGGACCGATGCGATCAAGGCCCTGGCGATTGGAGCGCGCGCCGTCGGGATAGGGCGACCGTTCGTTTATGGCCTCGCGCTCGACGGCGCAGAGGGGGCAACCCACGTGCTCAAATGCCTGCTCGCCGAGGCCGACCTGTTCATGGCGGTGAACGGCTGGCCGACAATCGACGCCGTCCGCGCGGCCGGGGCCCGACGGATCTAGGAGGTTCGCTGGCCCCATGCCGGGGAACATTTCACTACCGGCTCGCCACTGTTGTTGATCGGTGCGGCTAGCCCACTCGGTACGCACCTCAAAACAGCATTCTCGCTTTACCGACGTCGTAGTGCCCGCTCGTCGCGGATCAAGAAACCGATTCCGATCAGCACGAGTATTGCCAGCGCGAACCAGGTGATTGCATATTGCAGGTGCGCATTGCGGAATTGGACGACAGTAAGTCCGCCGGCGGGAGCGTCGGCCGGCAATGCGGTGTTCCTGTCGGCATCGATGAAATAAGGAGCGACCGAACCCAGTCTACGCGCGTTGGCGATCGCCGCCACGTCGCGGGAAAACCAGCGATCATGAGCCGGGTCATTGTGCCGCAGCAGCATCCCCTTGGGCTCGGTGACGCGCAGCAAGCCGGTGACCGTCGTCTCACCGGCGACCTGGCCATCGATGCGCGTCGCAGGGTCGCGATGATCGGGCGGAACGAAGCCTCGGTTGACCAACACGGTGAAGCCGCTCGCTGTATCGAACGGCGTCAGCACCCAAAAGCCGGGGCCGAGCTCGGTATCGGCCTGGACCAAGGTCTCGCGCCCGTTCTCGTAGCGGCCGGTCACGCTCACGTGTCGATAGGCATCCTTGTCCGCGGTGATCCCGGCCCACGCCGAGGGGCCGGGCGCCGCAACCGCTGCCGCGTGAACACGGTGCTCGACGTGGTCGATCAGCGCGAGTTTCCACGCGCGGCGATGGACCTGCCACACGCCTAGCCAGACGAGACCGGCGAACAGCAGCCCCGCAAGCGCGAGCATCAGCCCAAGCGCGAACGCCGAGCGGGGCTGCCGCTCGGCGTCGATGTCGCGGTCGTCGATAAAGGGCGGCGCCGCGTTCCGGTCACCGCCTGGTATCACGGCTGCTGCAGCGCCTGCGCGGGAGTCATCGGCATCATGTTCTGGTTGAGGTGGTACATGACCCAGATAGAGCCGGTCAGCGTGATGATCACCATCACCAGCGTGAACACCAGCGCCATCATCGACCAGCCGCCCTCCGAGCGCGTGTTCATGTGCAGGAAGTAGACCATGTGGACAAAGATCTGCACCGCGGCGAGCGCGATGATGATCACCATGGTGCCGGCAACGCTCGACAGGACATGACCCATGACCAGCCAGAACGGGATGGCGGTGAGAATTACCGACAGCACGAATCCCGTCATGTAGCCCTTGAAAGTGGCGTGCGACGGCTCGACGCCGGGGCCGGCACCATGGCCGTGGCCCTGCTCGGACGGCGTTTGCGGATGCGGGGCGGGGGCCTCGACGCTCATCCCAGGACTCCCATCAAATAAACGAAGGTGAAGACGCCGATCCATACGACGTCGAGAAAATGCCAGAACATCGAAAGGCACATCAGCCGGCGGCGGTTGGCCGGGATCAGGCCCTTCTGCGCGGTCTGCACCATCAGCACGATCATCCAAACGAGACCGCAGGTGACGTGCAGACCATGCGTGCCGACCAGGCTGAAAAACGAGGTTAGGAAGGCGCTGCGCCACGG
>Ga0164242_10000912_pt1 | contig 35206 bp, 30 predicted proteins | sample OricomgcompostMG_FD_108783 | JGI IMG/M metagenome (GOLD analysis project Ga0164242, IMG submission 108783) | Miracle-Growth compost microbial communities from Emeryville, California, USA - Original compost - Miracle growth compost (MG) ... | reverse complement strand
GGCGGTTCGTAAATTGATGGGTTCAACGTTCCGTAAACATCTAATAGTGATAGATATCCTCTTCGCTTAAGTCTTGCGATAGTTATCGTAGTGATTAGGATTGGACTTTGAGCCACAGCCCAACCACCTTTTCGTGTTCTACTCCATGAATAAGCGTGATCTTGGTCGACCCCTAAGCGAATAAGGTTTTTCCTTGGAGTATCTACATTTGTGGTTGTAAACAGTTGGTTTTTCAAAAGCAGCCTTCGCCAAGCAAACCGTTAGTCCTCCTAAAAAACTCAAAAAAACAACTTAGTGATACTCCATAATCTCCAAGATATTGTCTTGGAAATAGTTCCAAATTTTGGGTTGTTCTAAAGAAAATCGTGTGGGAAATGGAAATTTCTTTTCGAGAATAACTAATTCACTCTGGATGTCTTTAGGTTTTATCTTTTTGTAATTTAGTTTTTCAGCTTCTGTTAATGCCGTTAATTGACGACTCTTTTTATCTCCAAATTGAAAAATGGTTAAATGAATATCCTGATTTTCTAGTATGATCTTTTCAGATGCTTTTGATAAGGTAAATTCTCCATCTGTGAAAAGGACAAAAGATAGATTTTGGTGATTCGTATTTTTGTAATGACTGTACATAAATTTAATTCCATCGTCAATTTTTGTCCATCCTTTGCCTTTAAGATCTTGTATTTTTTCTTTGAAAAGTGGGTCACTTGGTTTTATGGAATTTAAGAGAACATCAATTGTGCTCGAAAAAGTAACTAAACTCACTCGATTGTCTTCGCCTAAACTTTCGTTGTATGCAAGTAATGAATTTTTCAATTGTGGCAATTTATTTCCTTCGCTCATGGAAGAAGAAACATCAATCAAATAAACATTATTGGTTAGTTTTTCCAAATCTCCCCGCTCTTCTGCAACTATATTATTTTGAGCAGTAGAGGTACATTCTTTGGAATACTGAAATTCTTTGAGATTACTCGATTTAAAATCAAAATATGCATTGGGCGTTTTACTTTCGTAAATGTGTTTAATAATTCGCTGATCTGTAGAATCATGGATGATATGCTCAGAAATTTCGGAAGTTAAAATAGATTCATATTCCAAATAATCTTCCATATTCTTGGTGTTTTGGAATTGTTTTGGACGTTCTTGCTCTAAATAACTCATTATTTTTATTTTTTCATCCGTAAAAACCTCTAGAATAGTCATTTCTTCTGGGTCGATGAGCGAACTCATATCTCTGTATCCTGCAGTAATATTCGTTTCTCCATCTCCGTACAAATTGTTCAAGGAATTAATCAAATTTTCCTTGTTTACTCTATTAAACAGGATGTGTGACCGATCGCTAAATTCAACCAAACTCACCAATTGATCGTTAGGGATTTTGTTCAAAATATCGAGTATCTGAAATTTCAAACTTGGCAAAACAGTTTTCATAGAACCGGAAATATCGACTAAGAAAATAACATGTGCATTTAACAGATTTTCTTCGTTTAACTTATCTTCACGGAGCTCCACCAACCCAAACTTTGAGAGTATTTGCAATTTTGTTTGAAACTCATTTAGTGGCAAGTTTTCCAAGGTTTTTGGATCTGAATTCAGAGAAAATGATGGACATTCAGTTGTATCAGTCGTTGCTTCTAGAGAAATATTTTCAAAGAAATAATACGAAGAACCTTCTAGTTGATTTCCGGTATAATCGAAGCGCAAAAGGTTGAATTTACTCTTTTCTTGTTCCGAAGAAGTGTATGAGTTATTGATGAGCGTGAAGTAGTTCTCTCCTCCTTTTGCTTCGTAAACAAAACTAACCGTTACCCAGCCATCTTTTGCCAAATAATCTTTGCTCGTTTCCAATACACATAAATTTTGATTCACATTTTGGAGCATATTATCTTTTGTAACATGCTCATTGCTGAGAATAAACGGAATCATTCCCATTGAATAATTGGAATAATGACATTGCGCCATCGTAAAAGAGACTTTATACCTTGCTCCTTTGATAAGTGCTTGCGTTAATTTTGTTTCTACTGCTTCAGACTCATTATTGGAAGTAGTCATTCTCATTCCTAGTTTACCTCCTGTTCCTTGATCTGTATTCAATATGGGATAACCCAAATACGTAGAACTCGAATTATTAAAAAAATCTGGATAACCAACCACCATTTCCCATTGCTCTGGAACAGCAGGATTGCGCATCAATTCACTTGGATAGTGAACCGTTTCTTTCATCGTTGAATTAATGAAAGTTGGATTTGAAATTAGATTTTGCGCTTGAATAAGACCGCAAAAGCAACAAAAAAATGTAACTAAAAGCAATAAGCGATCGAATTCTCTAAAATTACTTTTACTGTACATCGTTGAACTTTACTATTCTCATCTTGAAACTTCTAAATTAGTAATAAAACCTAATACACAAGAAAGAAACAGTGTTAAAACTTTCATCTAGTAATATTTGAATTGGTATATTTGGGATATCTATAGAATCTATAGAATCTCTAAAAACATATTTTCTTTATTTGCATCTTTGCTGACAAAACTTTCGGCAGACAAAAACCGCTGTAACCAAATTAGACTTTTGCGCTATAAAGCGTAATTATTAAACGCTATACTATGAAACAAATTCTTTTTTTAACGACAGTTCTTCTTACATTTTTTTCGTTCGGACAAAAAAACAATGCACATAAGAGAAACTTACCTTCTGAATTCAATAAAATGAAGTACGATAAGGTTATTGCATACGAACTTGACGAAAATATTAAAGGATTTATAGTAGACGTAGGAATATTAAATACTAAAATAATCAAAAACAAAAAAGAACTTAGTCCAGCTCAAATAGACTCTTTACAAAATTTTCTTTCTTTTACAGAAAAGACGAAAGAAGTCTTCGGGAAAGAATGCTACAATAAACATAGTCTAGGAATCGTCTATTATTTAAACGATGAAATTGTGGCTTGTTTTAGTATTTCTCCGACTTGTAATTTGTTTATGCTTTATACAAAAAATTTGACCGACCCAAATGATAATTATTCAAAGTCAACAATCAATAATTATTATGCCAACACGATGATATTTAATGTAACTGGGCAAAAAAAATTACAGGAATTTTATGATGATATAGACTTTTAAATTAAAAAAAGCAATCTAAATTCACTAACTTTGGTGTTAGTGCAATGAACTCAAAAGAAAACCATATTATTTATACCATAGGTCATTCTACACATATGCTAGAAGAGTTTGTGGATATGTTGCATTCTTTTAATATTAAAGTCCTCGCTGATATTCGAAGTTTACCTGGTTCACGTAAATTTCCTCAATTCAATAAAGAAAATCTAATGATTTCCATCAAAGATTCGGGAATAGAATACATGCATTTAGCAGATTTAGGAGGAAGAAGAAAAGTCAATAAAGACTCTAAAAACAACCGTTGGCGCAATGATTCTTTCAAAGCTTATGCCGATTACATGGAAACCGAAGCATTTAAGATTGGAATTGAAAATCTGGAAAAAATAGCACTCGAAAAAACTACTGCCTTCATGTGTTCAGAAGCAGTTTGGTGGAGATGTCACCGTTCTATGGTTTCTGATTATCTGAAAGCGAAAGGCTGGACGGTTTTGCACATTATGGCAAAAGATAAAGTACAGGAACATCCATATACTTCTCCTGCAAGAATAGTTGATGACGAAGTGGTTTATTTTGATGAAATGAGTGATTAGAATGTGTATATTTGATAAAAGTTAAGATTCATCAAATAACACTACTCATGAAAAAAATAATTCGTTACGTACTAAGTGTATTTTTATTAGCCTTCGGACTTTTATCTTTGTTTTTAACCACATCCATTATTTTTGATTTGTTTGGAATAAGAGCGATGGAAGGCAATTACGTTCTATTTATCGTCTTGGCAAATTTCATTAGCAGTATTCTCTATTTATTCTCAGCTTACGGCTTTTTCAAAATGAAAAAATGGACAGCTCTCTTATTGGGAATTTCTGCTGTTATTCTGTTTGTTTCCTTTATTGCGTTAAAAGTCTATATCAGCAATGGTGGAATCTTCGAAACAAAAACAGTAAATGCGATGATGTTCAGAACAACTTTAACCATCATTTTAGCACTTGTTGCTTTTTATACAATATCGAAAAACAAAGTAATCGAATAAACTAATAATTATACTTTTACAAGCAAGATTGGCAAGTGTCAAAAGCATTGAACATGGATAAATTATCAAGGTATCTAGTAAAACATCGCATAAGAATCATTTGGATTTTATTGCTGTTAGCTATTATTGTTGATAGAGCAATTCTTCTTCACCATTTTACCTTACAATATCTAGATGACGACCAAGCCATCATGTGGAATGGAGCATTGGAATATAGCAAAGGAAATTTCTTTGAACCTTATTTCTTTGGACAAACATACAACACGATGTTAGAAAGCTTACTAGCTATTCCACTTATAAAAATGGGATTTTCTTATGCGTTTTCACTGACTTTCATCATGAGTTTGCTCACTTTGCTTCCTTTTGCTCTTGCGTCTTCACATTATCTTTCTAGAAAAAATTTCAATGCTTCACTTGTAATTTTATGTATTCCTCTTTTGTTACCTCCAGAATTCGGAATGCTCACTGCTATTTCCAGAGGAGCGATTTGTGGAATTTTCATAGCATTTTTCGGAATCTATTTTCACCTAAAAGAAGCCAAAGGAAAATTCTTTTTTTTCTCATTCTTTTCTTTTCTAGCATTAGTTGCAAATCCAAATAGCATACTGCTTATTTTTCCATTTGGAGTAATTTATTTATACCGTTATTACAAACAACTACCTTTTTATATTTACTCGCTTTTAGGTGCAATTATTCCTTTAAGTTTAGGCTGGTTGGCTGGAAACTTCTATAAAATTCACCCAGAATATGTCGTACATCGCTCTTGGGCATTAAATTTTGAACTAAGTAGAATTGTTCCAGCGAAATGGTATTTATTATTTGGAGATATTACACCCCTATTTTGGTACACTGGACTCGCTTTATTTCCGATTTTATTACTATTCGTTTTTATAGGTAAAAAACAAAAAAACAACCCATTTGTACTCGCAGTTTCAGCGTTGACACTATTGATTTTTGTCGCTATTACATGTAACAAAGTACATGACGGAATTGATTCTGTCTTTTATTCAAGTGGAAGAATGTTTCTCGCAATTCCACTTGTACTCGCGCTTTTTTTGTCCGAATTACGAATTGGAAAAACAGTAATGCTAATTCTTGTATTGGCAGCGACAACTTCTTTTACTATTAAACTATTTTATACTGAAAAAGCAGTTCAGCGAGAAGTAAGTTCAGACAAGGCACACAATATGTTTGTCATAAAAATTGATGTATTAAAAGCTAAATGCGCAAAATTGAAAAGAAGAGCAAAAGAAACCAATGCAGAACTTATTGTCGTTCATCACTCAATTCCAGAAAAACACTTACTTAATTACGCTTGTCCGTGTCTAATTAAAAACCTCCCTCATATGATTGAACCAGAATTAGACAGAAGAACATGGAAATTGAAAGCAATTGATCATACCATTTTCAAAAATATTTTAGTAGTAGGAATTAATCAAGCTGAAATTGATTTGAAACTTAAAAACTATCCTGATTATAAAATATTTACGGATACACTTTTAACAGTTGGTATTTTCAATAACCAATTACCAACTGAGCTATTACTGCAAAAAATAGGCTTTCCAATGAGAAATCACTGAATTTATTGATTTACAATTAATTGAAATTCATATATTTGAAATAAAACTAAAAACGATGATCGAAAAATTTTTAAAAGCGAAACACTGGCAATTGTTTGTTTTGACAGTCGGAATACTTATCATTTTTGAAATTATTATGATATCTTCCTTGGTTTCTCATATCAACGCACAAATGATTTCAGGTCATCAAACGGACCCAGCTTTTATGTTTAAATACATTCGGTTCATTCCAATTATTACTGCTATTACAATGGGAATTATGTTTGGATGGTATTGGTCAGTAGTGATTGGACTTCAAAAAAAGCTACCAGAGAATGCAAACCTAAATATCAAACGTTTTAAAGTATTTTTCTTTATTCCATTGGCTTATTTTATCTTAATAATACTTATGATGAGCTATCTCTTTAGTAATTTTATGAATATCTCACAACCAAACTTTATGTATTTCAGTTATATTCCACTTATTATTCCAATCCACTTATTTTCAGCTTTCTGTATTTTTTACACAATGTACATTGTAGCAAAAACAATAAAAACAGTTGAATTACAACGCGAAGTTTATTTTTCCGACTTCGCTGGAGAATTTTTTATTATTTGGTTTTTTCCTGTCGGAGTTTGGATACTTCAACCGAGAATTAATCGACTAATAAAAGAGTAATCTTTGACTAACATGATGCTAAAAATCATATTACTTATGGCAATTCTTGTAAATACTCAAGTTGATCCAACGGGAAAAACGTACAGTGCAAAAGTCAATGAAACTTGCAAAACTATGTCCGATGGTGGTTGTATGATTTATACGTATCGGGTTTTGAATTTCAAAAAAGATTCTGTCATAGTTTCCTATCGTGTAATAGCAGAGTGTTCAACTAAATCGCTAGAAAAAGGCTATGAAAACATGCACAATAACCTAACGAAAACGTACAAGTGGACTTTAAAAAACGAAACCATAAACATTGAAGGTTTTGATGAGTATGGAACACTTAGCATAGCAAATTCAAAATTAATCGGAAAAGACAACATTGAATTTATAGAGGAAATTAAGAAAAATAAGCAGTAGTATAATCGCAAAAGTTACGCTTTTGTACTAAATTTGCACGTTCGAAATTTGATAACTATGATAATCTTTAAAACCTTCACGTTCGATTCTGCTCATTTTTTACCGCATGTTCCCGATGGACATAAATGCAAGAATATGCACGGACACACGTATCGTTTAACAGTCTATCTTGAAGGTGAAATAGACAAAAAATTGGGCTGGGTTGTAGATTTTGCAGATGTAAAAAAGGTAATCAATCCTATAATAAAAGATATTGACCACAAACTTCTCAATGAAATAGAAGGATTAGAGAATCCAACTTGCGAAACTGTCGCTATCTGGCTATGGAATAAAATAAAAACCGATTTACCCTTATTGTCAAAAGTAGAACTGTATGAAAACGCAAGTTCAGGTGCGATTTACGAAGGGGTTTAAAAAATTAATTAGAATCACATTTTTCTTACAACCCTCAAAACCACATTCAATAATAATTTAGCTAATCTTAACATAACTTTTCTTGTTAGCTTCCAAATTTTTTCGTACCTTTAAGAACATTCAAGAGAATATCTTCCAACTACAATTGAATAAAAGAGGAAATCAATTTTACCTTTTCCAAATCAAATCGTAGAAATGACTTCCTTCAGTGAAGTATTTATTTTTTAATTTTTTCATCATGAACAGCAAGACAGCAACTTTGATTGGAGCATACGGACTTATTGGAAGCGCTATTTTAAAGCGTCTCATAAACGATGAATCATATTCCAAAATTTATATAATCGCTCGAAGACCGGTTTTAATTGATAATCCAAAGGTGGAAGTACGTGTTGTAGATTTTAACGACCACGAACAATTTAGAGCGAAATTCCCTAAATGTGATGTCGTTTTTAGCGCAGTTGGTACAACTATGAAAAAAATGAAGGGCGATAAAGAAGAGTATAAAAAAGTCGATTTTGACATTCCTGTGAATGCTGCAGAATATGCTTTAGAAAAAGGTTGTGAGAAATTCTTAATTGTTTCTTCATTAGGAGCAGACAGCACAAAATCTAACTTTTACCTACAACTTAAAGGAAAAGTAGAAGATTCTTTATATCAAATGGATATCCCAACATTGCATATTTTCAGACCTTCTTTGTTAACTGGGAAAAGAAATGAACCTCGTCTCGGTGAAGTTATTGGCGCTGCCATTATGAAACCACTTTCGTTTCTTTTACCTAAAAAAATGCGACCTATTCGCGGAAGAGAAGTAGCAAAAGCAATGGTAAATGCTGCAAATTTGGATAAAAAGGGAAGATTTATTCATCATTACGCTGAAATGAAGTGCTTGAATGAAGTTGATATGAACTGTCCAGAATCACAGTTGAATTCTTAACTCTACTCCTATCTGAGATTTTCCGGGTCTATCGATAAACTCTGAACCTGAACTAACTGTGCTTTTATTGCTGTACAGCGTGATTCCATATTTTACCCAAAGATCAAATCTTCGCAAGAACTTATAACGCAATAAAATATACGCTCTCGAACCTTTATAATAACTCGCTGGGATAGAAAACACATTCAACATATTGCTTTCAAAGGCATAAATACGTGAATCGTAACTGTCCGTATCAAAAATAGCATACCGCACACTTACATCCAACGGAAAAGATTTCGGTTGAAAAACAACATCTTGATACAATTGAATTCCACTTTCGGGCGTATTACTTTTTCGATTTATGGTAACATATTCTATGCGTGATTTTAAGGTAATGGACTCCGAAACTTTATACGACAAATTCAAACGATAATTGCGCTGAATCACATCTTCTAAACTGGTCAATCCCGCATCTGGATTTCTGCTATTATCTTCTTTGTGTTGCTCGCGAAACCGTGCGTAAATTTCTAGTTTTTTATTCGGTCTAAAAGTAGGTTGAATCAAAAATTCGTGTCCTTTCGAAGGCGCATCTACGCCATATTTTATCCAAGGAAAAGTAAAGAAGTCTAAATACGTATTTACCGACCAAGCTCGGGAAATGCTCCACTCCATTCCAAGATACAAGCCCGTTTCATTTTGCGTATTGTGACCTTCTGAAAATCCTTGTGCATAAAACGTATGGTAATCCTTCGGATAATTGCGATATAAAGCCGTAAACGTAACTTTAGAATCAATTGCAATAATTGCTCCTTGAAGAAAAGCAATTGCTCCAGAAGAGCTTGAACGGACAATCTCACCAAATAAATTCACATTTTTAATCACATACGAATAATCAATTCCAATATTTACCAAATCTTTTCCTTTAAAATTGAATTGATTATATGGAACATCCGATTGTACAAATGGCTTATCATACGATGAATAAACGCCTGACAACCCAACGTGGAACATATTTCTATCAAATGTTGCGTAACCTCCAAAAATACGCTCTGTCAATGAATTTCTACGCGCAATTTCAGTATTCGTTCTATGTAAACCCATGATATTTACAGAATTTGCATAATCTTGGTCTGAACCAGAGGTATCGGGTTGTATCGACGCATCCACTTTTTTGATAGAACCAAAAGCGAAAAAACTAAAATCTTTTGTGCCTACTTCAACCGCTGCACCTCTCAAAAACATATTTTCATTTACCGAAGCATACGGCTGTAATCCCCGTGGATTTTTCTTGATATTTACTGCATTGGCTGTTTTATTGAATGCATAACCTGTCCATAGATTCAATCCTTGTCCTATTTGCATGCGATAATCTCCAATAGCTACCGATTTTAAGTATTTCCCTCCTTGATAAAACGCATGTGCCGAGTAAAAATCAAATCCTTTTTTGTTCGAGCCTTTGAAAAACTGTTCTCCAGGATCTTTTTCTGCCGTTATTCCCATGCTAAAGTTATTTCTGTATTTGAAACGAACACGTGTATAAATATGGTCGGGCGAACCAAAATAATATTTACTGGAATTTTGTTTAATCGAATCTGGGACATCTGCATAACCTGCTTTTTTCTCAATTACACGCTGATAACGCATGAGAATTTCAGTTTGTCCACGTTTAAAAATCTCTTTAAGTCCAACATGAAGTTGATCAAATTTATCGTCCACACGAATAAAAGGCAAAATCAAATCGATGGTTTCTAAATCCCAATAAGGAATAGCTTGTATTTCATAAATAGAGATGAGTTTTCCGAATTTTTTCTTGTAAAGCGTCAATGCATTTATCTGAATATCATTCAATAAATTCAAAGCTTCTAAATCTTCCGTTGAAGATTGATTCAAATTAATCGGATGTTCGTAATAGTAATCTAAATCTTCTGTAATTTGCGTCAACACAATATCTTCAGAACCCAAACTCTCTGCCAGATATTCAATACGTTGTTGAATAATTTGACTTTTTTCAATGTCTTCTTGACCAAATGAGAAAAAAGTCACACAGAAAACCAAACTAGCGACACTATGTTTCAGTTTCCAAGTCATTTACCCCAACAATATTGAACAGAAGCACCTGTTGTAAAACCCAGAATTTGTTGATAGGAAGAAGCCACATCGAAACGAAATCCTTTTATTCCATATCCTAATCCAAATGTAAACTCGAGTGGTTTGCTCGCTGCACCGACACGGATATATAAATTTTGAACAGGCTCATACTCTACTCCACCTTTTATACTCAATGGATACAGCATATCTTTTTCAAACTCCAGTAATATTTTGACTTTTTTGGCAACATTGTATTGCGCTCCAATGCGAATGTTTGTCGCAAATCGTTCATTTTGATACGATGCAAAACGCGAGCGTGTTAAATTGAAAATGCTTGCACCTATCACCCATTTTTGACCAATTTTAGCACCTAAACCAAATTCTGCACTAAATCCATGCTTTGTTCCATAACGAGCCGCTTGTTGAACGTTCAAATAATTCAACTGAACACCCATGGAAATGAAATCTGCTAATTTTAGACTATAACCTACTCCTGCTCTTAATGTTCGGTAACTTCCAGAACCACTCAACTGAGCTCCAGAAGAAATGACACCACCTTTTCCTTTTTTCAAAGGCTGAGCAAACGTGATTCCTTGGTATTGAAGTTCTTTTAGAAAGTAGCGATTTTCATACGAAGCACCTATTCCTCCTTTTTTAAGGTAACCTAACATTCCCGGATTATGGTGATACGCCCAAATATCTTCGAGTGTAACAGAAGCATTTCCTAAAGCCTTTGAACGCGCACCTATTTTATAGATATTTTGAGAAAAACAGGAAAACGACAAGCTTGTAAAAAGTAGTATGAAGGTTAATTTCATCCCCGAAAAATACAATTTTTATCTTTTATTTTAACATTTGTTAACAAGATTTTTTTCTTATTATCTTCTTTATCAGCGTGGATAAAAGATACAAATATTATTTATCTATTTTGAATACAGAAATCAGGAGAGGAAGTACAGCAAACCTCACATTTCGGCTACACTCAACGTACGGTTTTTTCATATTCACTAACAAGCGAAGCAAAAACCTCACAAAACAAAAAAAGGTTGCTTTCGCAACCTTTTTGAATATACTATACAATGTAGTTCTATGCTTCTTCCATGTCAGAACCAACTAAGATTCTTCCGCAGTGCTCACATACGATTACTTTTCTTTTTGTTTGAATATCTAATTGACGTTGTGGTGGAATTTTATTGAAACATCCTCCGCAAGAATCACGCTCGATTGGAACAACTGCTAAACCATTTCTAGCATTTTGTCTCAAACGGTGATATGCAGTAACTAAACGCTCATCAATTTGATCTTGCGCTTTTTGAGATTTCTCCATTAAAACATCTTCTTCTTTTTGAGTTTCCGAAATAATCGCATTCAACTCACCTTTTTTAGCTTCTAAATCTGTTTTTCTGAATTCTAAACGAGATTTTGCTTCTTCAGCAGCTTCTTTTTTAGCATCAATTCTAGAACGAGCTTCTAAGATTTTTTTCTCATTGATTTCTATTTCCAATGATTGAAACTCCATTTCTTTGCTCAATGATTCGTACTCACGGTTGTTACGAACATTATTTTGTTGCTCTTTATACTTTGCGATAGCTTCTGTTGAAGCTTTAATTGCGTTTTTACGATCTGAAATTTCAGTTTCCAAATCTTTTAACTCTGTTAATGAGTTTTCTACACGAGTTGTTAATCCTTCAATTTCGTCTTCTAAATCTTGCACTTCAAGAGGCAATTCTCCTCGAATGATTTTAATTCTATCAATCTCAGAATCAATTTTTTGCAGATTGTAAAGAGCGTCTAATTTGTCCGCCACAGTAGCGTCTGTTTTCTTTGCTTTAGTAGCCATGCGCTATAAATAATTTATTGGATTTGTATTCATTTTCGTTAAATGCACCGCAAAGGTAGTGAATTTTTTTATCAAAATATCGCATAATAAATCAATTGTAAATTGTTCACTCTCATAATGCCCGATATCAGCGAGTAAAATATCATTTTCTGCATCAAAAAATTCGTGATATTTCACATCTGCTGTTATATAAATATCTGCTTTTGCTCTTTTCGCAAACGGAAGTAAAAAGATACCACTTCCTCCACAAAAAGCTACCTTTTGTATTTTCTTATTTCTCAATGCTGTGTGACGTATAACACCGCATTTAAACGTCGTTTTAATCTTTTCTAAAAATGCTTTTTCATCCATTGCTTCGGGTAACTCTCCTACCATTCCCGCTCCTTCATGAAAATTTACATTGGCCAACGGATAAATATCATAAGCAACCTCTTCGTATGGATGCACTTCACACAGTTTATTCACCACAACATTTATTTGATGTGAACTCACTATAATCTCAACGCGTGTTTCTTTTTCACGGTGTAATTCCCCTTGTTTCCCTACAAAAGGATTTGCGCCTTTTAAAGCTCTAAAAGTTCCTTCTCCTTCAGAATTAAAAGAACATTGATCGTAATTGCCAATTCCACCTGCTCCAAGCTCAAAAAGTGCATTGCGTACTTCTGATAACTGGTCATTTGGAACAAAAAAAGCTAGTTTTTGCAGTACATGATCTTTCGGAGCTAAAATTTGAAGATTTTTCAACCCAATTCGATTTCCTATTTCAAAATTTACACCCCAACGATAATTATCTAGATTTGTATGAATGGCATAAATAGCAATATCGTTTTTAATCGATTTTAGAACTGTACGTTCTATATAGTTTTTTCCAACGAGTGATTTTAATCCTTTGAAAACAATCGGATGATGTGCAACAATTACATTACATTTTTTCTGAATTGCTTCGTCTACAATAGATTCTATACAATCAAGTGCTACGAGAACTCCTGTGATTTCTTGGTTTTTATCGCCCACAATTAAGCCGCAATTATCGTAACTTTCTTGCATGGAAAGCGGCACCATATTCTCGAGAAAACCTACCAGTTCTTTTAATTTCATGGTTTATTTAAACGTTGATTAAAGTCGCTAATTTAGTGAATTAAATACAATGATAGCTAACGAATGATTAGTGGACTAAAATAAGATCTGATTGTTGCGAAGGGCGATCTCCTAAATAAAAATCTACACGACCTAAATTTACTCCAGCCCAACCTACTTGGTTCACAATTACATTTTCCCCCTCTTTATTCAATAAAACAGTTGGTTGAGCGAGAAAAGTATGCGTATGTCCTCCAATAATAAAATCAATATTCGACGTTTCTTTAGCCAAAACGCAATCACTCACTTTGTTGTCTTTGTATTCGTAACCCAAATGCGACAAGCAAATTACTACATCACATTTTTCATCATTTTTAAGTTGCGAAGCGATTCTATTAGCAATTGGAAGAGGATCTAAATACTGCGTTTCTTCGTAGCGATTATCGCTTACTAATCCTGTTAACTCAACGCCTAATCCAAAAACGCCTACTTTAATTCCATTCTTCACAAAGATCTGATGTGGAAATGTTTTATCTTTTAAAAGTGTATTTGAAAAATCGTAATTAGCAACCAGAAAAGGAAAATTTGCAGATTGTTTCGCATTTAAAAACCCTGCTAAACCAATGTCAAAATCGTGATTCCCCATTGTGGAAGCATCGTATTTCATTTCTGACATGAGTTTCATTTCCAATACGCCATGAAATTGATTAAAATATGGCGTTCCTTGGAAAATATCTCCCGCATCAAAAAGCAATACATTTTCTTCTTGCTCTCGAATAGCTTGAATCATCGAAGCTCTTCTTGCAGCTCCGCCAAGTCCAGGATATTTTGCGTGATGTGCTGGAAATGGATCAATATGCGAATGCGTATCGTTTGTATGTAAAATGGTCAGTTTTCTATAATTAGATTTTGAGCTAGCGAGAAGATTAGGCGAAACTGCTATTCCGATTCCTGCTACAAATGTTTGCTGAATAAATTTCCTGCGATTCATTTTGTTAACCTCCCATCTAATTTAGAACAAACAGTTTGCTCATTTTCAATAGCATCTTTGATTACATCTCGAAGCAAAACACCTGTTTGCTTATAACTAATTGGATCAAAGAAAAAATTCATTTTATCTCCTCCATGTGCTAAAAAATCGGATGTTACGACCCAAAAATCGGAGCTCATTGTGGTATCATCGTACAACCTAAATCCAGCAATAGGTTCTCCTCCACTATTTATGAGGTAATTTCTAATTTCTGTATATTTTTCTGCTTTTAATTTCACAAAGACAAGTTCATTATCAAAAGGCATCAATTGATACACTTCACCTAAAGTTATTTCACCTTTGCTTATAGAAGCACGTAATCCTCCAAAATTAAGTACACAAATTACAGGCAGATTAACCTCATCCAAAAGTTCTTTTCCTTTCGTCAAGCAAATATCTGCAACATAATTACCCAAATTCCCTTCTGGACGCTCATTTGTCATATCACATCCAGCATTTCCAATAACTTGGTTCATTTTTGCATTTAGCGAATCTCGATATGGATTTACAATTTTTTCTACCGACTGTTGAGCTTGATAACTTGTATCGACGGGTAAATTTTCTCCTTGATAGAATACATGAGAACGAACAGAGCAGGCCAAAAGACCTGCTCCAATTCCAAAAAATAATACTATTCTAGTTAATAATCTCATTTTATTCTTTCACAATCAACTGATTGCGCACAACTCCATTTGTTTTTGCAGCAAGTACATAAACTCCTTTTGTAAGTGATTGTATGTTTATCGTTGAACTTGGATTATTCAAATTTAATACAATTCTTCCAGACATATCAGTAATCGTCACATTTTCTATTGGTGTTAAACTAACAATTTCTATATGATCAGTAGCTGGATTTGGATAAACACCAATTGAAATTTCATTTTCTGAAAGTCCAGCGCTGCAATTAGATTGGTACGTTACATTAGAGAAATCGATGTGACAAGCCCATTCTGGATGATCTACAAATGGATTTCTATTTCCTTGCGTGTGGAAAATAAACTCTTGTCGTGCAATTTCATAATTATCTGGCAAATCTTGCTCATTCCACATTTTCAAAATCGCTTGATCTTCGTATGATGGGATTCCCCATGAATTTCCTGAAACTGAATTATAAGAAACCGCCATGTACATAAGAGAACGTGCGCTATTTCCTTTTTGAGAATCTCTTGGTTCATAAACAAGTTGGTTTCCTGGACCTATTCCTAATTTTCCATCTAAATATTGTGAAGTAACTGCTCCTGTAATTATACCAAAAGGATAATTTGAACGAACTGAATTGGCTTGATTTTGATTTACAGGATACAAATTATGTTGGTCAGAATATTCAGGTTTTGCTGGGCTATCTGCTGGGTAAGTTGGCATCCAAGAATGTGCGTATGTATGCTCACGAGAATAACCAACTGCTGTCCAATCAAATGCTCCAGAAAAAACTTTGTTTTCACCAGAATATGAACAAGTTACAACACTTTGTCCGGCAACAGTATCTCTAACTTCAAATTGATTCATAACCGTTGCTTTGTAATTTCCATAAGAAATTACGGTATGTGGATTAATCAAAGTATGAAGTGCTGTTACAAAATTAGAACCTAATGAGATTCCGCTATAATAAGATCCTTCTTGTAGTCCTAATGAAGTTACATCTCCTGTTAATGGAGCATCTGTTTTATAATTTTCAAAAGTAGGAACGCCATTGAAAGGAAATACGGCGAAATAATAATGTGTATTTGCGATAATGTGTCTTGGAGAAAAAGAAGTTCCAGGTCCAACATAGGCTACCATACTATTTCCAATAATATCACCTCTTTGATAAGTCATTCCATCAACTGGAGCTTGGTTTGGTGTAGCTGTTTTATTCCAAAGTACAATATAATTTTCTGTAGAAACATCCCCCGTAAAAGTTCCATTCATTGTATAAGCTTCTAATACAGGAAAAGTAAGATTAGAAACGTTTACAGTAGGTTCTGTTGCTAAACCATCTGTTCCAACAGCATATAAATTAATGATAAATGGATTTTCGTCTGAATCGTCATTCGCGATTTCTAATGTTGCAGTACGCGTTCCCGTTCCACCTGCAGTATAGAGGATTTGGAAAACTTCATTTCCACTAGCTGCAACAGTTGAAGGTAAATTTGTCAATGAAAAATCTGAAGCATTTGTTCCAGAGAATGTTCCTCCTGTAATATTCAAGGTTTGAGATGTACCAATGTTCTGAATAGTAACATTTGTTGAAGTAGCAGCGCCAATTGCAAGTTGACTTCCAGAAATGAAGTTATTTCCACCCACTGAAACAGCAATTTCTTTGGCTGCAGGTACGAATGCAAAAATGTCGTTTTGATCTCTTGGCAAAAGTTGATAAGTCGTTGTAAACTGACTCATTAAACCAACTATAGAAACTGGACCAGAAGGAATAGCTGTACCAACAAGATTAGAACCTGTTGTTGCTCTTAGTTCACCTGTGTTTGTTCCATCTGTGAAAGGATAGTTTGTATTTGCGACAAAACTTCCTGTTCCTGTAATCGTGACATTATCAAAACGAACCAATTGTGCTTCGTATGTTTCTCCCATATCGGGAATTGTCAAAACCTGAGGAGCTGGAACTGACGCTGTACCTAAAGAGGTTGCAGCTGAAAGCGGATCAATTTCTAACAAACCGTTATAATCTTTCAGAACACCTGTAACTGAAATTGAGTCACCTCTTCCATAAGTTGTTGCAGGAGAACCGTATGCAGGAAGTCCACCAGTTGCGTCTTGCATATAACGGATACCACCAAGTTCGCTTCCATTGGTAACTACACCTTTTATAGTTACAGTTTGACCAACTGCGAAATTTGTTCGCGCATCGTTGATATCTGTTTGAGCAAAAAGACCTGTTGAAAGACCTAATCCCAAGATTAATACTAATTTATTTTTCATTTTTCTATTTTATTTAAACATTTATAGACTCATTCCAATAGCTACATTCCATGTTACACCAGGTCCAAAAAAGACGTTGGCCGAAGCTGCATCAAAATTGGTTCCGTTATAATTATTTGTAGCATCCGATATATATTTTGTATTAAGAACATTAAACACACTTCCTCTAAAGAACAAATCGTATTTTTTAAGTTTAACCGTATAACCTGCGTTAATATTCATTAAGCCATAGCTTGGCATTCTCCAAGATTCTTTTCCTCCATTTGCTCCGCTTAAAGTAAAAGGGCTAAAATCAGAGAAATTACGATCAAAAAGTGCGTATTGTACTTTGATATAAGCATGTTTTACAAATTCCCAACGACCGCTTAAAGAATAAACGGATTGTGCTGCTCCACCAACATGAACTCCTTTTGCATCAAACTGAACTTCTATATTTTCAACAGATGCAGTTCCAGTAGATTGCCAAGTCCAATCTCCATAAGACGCCATTGCTTCGAATGTTAAACTGCGTATTGGTTTATAAGCAACTTCTAATTCACCTCCCATGTGAAGTGCATTCATCCCATTTACATTTGCTTTTATGTAAGAAGTTGGATCATTTGGATCTGGAATCTGCACACCAAAAGGAAAAGGTTTGTTTGCCCAATAAGTTGCGTATCCATTAACGTGAATAGACACTTGTTTTGATTTAAAACCGTAGCCAATCTCTCCTGCATAAATATCTTCATTCTTAATTGTAATGAATAAATTATTGTAATCGTTATCAATAACATTTGAATATTGTGGAGGTCTACTTAATATTCCTACATTTAAGAAAATATTGTTTTTTTCATTTAGATTTAAATTTGCACCTGCTTTAAATGTAAATCCAGGAAGCCATTTCCATTGCGTTTGATTATAATCTAATCCTTTTGAATTTCGAGTATACGTTTGACCTTGATATTGAATGGTATCGGCGTAGCCAATATTCAACGTTGTATCGGCAAGTTTCAATTGTTTTTTCACAAAGTAATCTTGTCCTTTATAACCTGCTGCTACTCCAGAAATATTAACGAAAGCTGTCCATCTACCTTTTGAATATTCAGTTTGAGCATAAGCGCCATACCACTGCGCAAAAGCATCTCTGTATTTATTAAATGAGTTTTTTGCTAATTTATCTCCTGAACGAATAACGGTACTATTCAGTGTATTTTGATCATTATATCCGCTATTATCAACAAAATAACCTCCTCCAAGCATATCGTATGCAAGTTGATAATGGGTTCCTTTGTAATATCTAAAATCTACACCAGAAGAAAAATCCCAGTTATTGTTGATTTTATAGTTCAATTGACTCACATAACCAACCCAAAAGTGATTATTTACAGACGAAGTAAGGATATTATTTGCTTTTAAACTTGTTGTATCGTAAAGTGGATTATAATTAGCAAATGGAGGAAAACCAGGGAAAGTGGTGTATTGATTATTTTGTACAATTCCATCCCAATTTATTTGTCCAGTTGCTGAATCTCTTAATGCTCCTGTATAATTTCTTAAAGCTGTTCCTCCTCCGTGACCTATTGAAACGTATGCAATATTAGACCACGAAAGTTTTTTATTAATATTCCAGAAATCTTTTAGTGTAATCTGAGGTTTATGGAAATAATTTAGTCGTTCACTCATTTGAACTTGCTTTCCATCAACAGTTCTATAACCCCAATGTTCATTGTATTTAATTCCGTGATTGGGAGCATTTGTAGTATCAATTCCTAATTTAGCAGCATACTTTGCGTCCCAATAAGCAATTGGCTGTTGGTAAGAACGTTGAGAATGCGTTTGAGGTGCTCCAAAACCAGATAAAGTAGTGATATGTTTTCCTGTTCTTTTTTGAATTTTCAAATAATAAAACCCACCTTCTGTGCCCGTTCCATCGACATAACCATTTCCTTTTTTGTAGGAACCTGAGAATAGAACTCCCCAGCCTTTTCCTAATTGTCCAGATTTTATAGAGAAACTAGTTCGCGAAGTAAGTCCTGTGCTCAATTCTTGTTTGAAACTGAATCCAAATTTATTTCCGATATTATCTGTTAAAATATTTATCGTTCCACCAACAGATGGAATTGCGATTTTTGTTGCACCAAGTCCTCTTTGAACTTGAATTGTTTGCGTAATTGCATCTAAACCAAACCAGTTAGACCAATATACCCAACCATTTTCCATGTCGTTTACAGGAACACCATCGATCATTACCGCAACATTTCGTTGGTCAAAACCACGAATTGTAATTCTCGCATCTCCATCTCCACCACCTTGTCTTGTAGCATAGACACCTGGTGTAGAATTCAAAATCATCGGTAAATCTCTCGAGCCTAATTCTTCTTGAAGTTCACGCGCAGAAATACTCGTAACCGCAACTGGAGTTTCTCGATCTTTTGCAATGTTTCCTATAACTTGTACTTCATTCAATACAACCGAACTCATTCTTATTGAAACACTTAAGTTTCCTTTGTCTATTGTAATTTCTTCTTGTTTTTCTGTATAACCAATAAATGCATATTTCACGGTATATTTACCGTAAGGGATATCAGAAATGGTAAATTTCCCATCCAAGTCAGTTACAGCTTGGTGAGACTCATCTACCTGAATATGAGCGCCGATAATGGTTTCTCCTGAAATATCATCCATAATTACTCCTGACAAACTTCCGTTTTGCGCGACTAATTGGTTAATAAAAAAATAAAAGCAACATAAAAGTAGTATTCTCATACTTAATCTAAATCGGGTTTGTTGTTATAAAAAAATCCCCATCTGAATTAACAGATGGGGTTTTGGTAGTTATTATTTTACAATAATACGTTTAGTTGTAGTCATGCCTTCTTTTGACTGAATTGTCAAAAAGAAAAATCCTTTTTCATTTATTTGAATTGATTGGATGCTATTTGCATTCATATTTTCTAAAGTAGAAATTACTTGTCCAAGGCTATTGCATACCTTTATTGAAGCAATATTTTCATTTGCTTTAACGTAAACTAAACCTGTTTCACTTGGATTAGGAAAAATTTGAACACCAGTAAGTGTTGTTGTATTTTCTTTAACCGAAGCGTTTGGGTCGCAATTACATCTGTGCCATCCTAGAGAATACCAGTTTCCATCAAGAATTGGGTTTCCTCCTCCTCCGAAAATAACATCGCCATTTTGATCTCTTCTTTCAATAACTGCAGGAATTGTATCCCACTCAGCCAATGGATTAAAATATGGAATACCCGGATTTGTAACACCTTTTTCGATTGTTTGTTTACGAATCATAGAATGATCTGCAGTAACAACTACTCCAACTCCAACATAAGGAGATTGTGTTGTCCAACCTGTACCAGGATCTTCTCCAATTTTACCAAAAATATCGACTGCAACTGCACCCGAAATATTAGAAGTACTTCCTTTAAAAAGAGCTACAGCATCATTTCCATTCCAATAAAAAGTATTTGATGTTGCATAAACTGGACAATAAAATCCATCAGCTCTTACTTCTAAAGAATCCCAAATTGGAGCTTCTTGTCCTGTACCATTAGGATCTCTTTTGTCCAAAACGGCAACGTAAGCACTATAAGCAGCAATTGTACCTGTTAATTGAATAGCATTAGCAGTAGAAACCGTTGTAGCACCATTAGAATAGCGAGCTACAAAATAACCCGATAGATTAATTGGAGACGCTGTTGGATTATAAATCTCCAACGCTTTATTGTTTGACCAACCTTCCACATATTCGGAGATAAAAAGCTCCGAACAATTTTGTGCTATTGTGGCAGCACTGAATAACATACACGCAAAGAATACAAGTTTTCTCATAATTATTTAGATTACTAGTGAATATAAAAAAATTGATTTGAAGTAGTATAAAAGTTGTGAAAAGTGAAAACAGTACAACTGCCCTTTTCTTAATGTATCAACTTTAATTTTCTATCGCTTACTACTTTATAAATTAGTATCAATGAGTGGTTTTGGCTTTGTTAAATTTGCTTCAAGGAGAACACTCATTAATTTTCGATACAAATGTAGCCCTTTTTTGAAACGTGTATTTTATGAAATTGTTAAGAATCGATTATTTTTTTCAACAATTGTGAATTACTTTTCAAGATAATTTAATCTTGATTTTTTATCCAATGATTATAGGCTAATTCGTAGTTATTATTATTTTTGAAGAACACTATTTATATTTCAAGATGAAAAGCACTGTATATTTATTTCTTCTAACATCCATAATCTGTTTTAATTCCGCTGAAGCACAGCAGAAAGAAATAACAAATAAAGATATTTGGTCTAGTCGCACATTTTATAGTCAATCTGTTGAAGGCTTTCGCTCCATGAACGATGGAGAACATTTTACGAGGTTGGTTTCTGGAAAAGAAGGAAATGGAATTATTCGTTCTTCTTTTACAGACTATAACAAAGAACCTGAAGTGTTAGTTAGACCTGAGAATTTAATGTACGCAGGAGAAATTCAACTAATTGATGATTATTTCTTTAATTCAGATGAAACCAAATTATTATTAGCAACCAAACAGTCCTTTATATACAGACATAGTTATGTTGCTTTATTTTACATTTTTGATTTGAAAACAAAACAACTTACTCCACTTGATAAAAAAAATTCACCTCAAACATTGGCTGAATTTTCTCCAGATGGAAAGAAAGTAGCTTATATTGTTGAGAATAATCTTTATATAAAGAACTTAGAAACAGATTCTATCACTCAAATCACAACAGACGGTGAGCGTAATAAAATCATCAATGGAACAACTGATTGGGTTTATGAAGAAGAATTTTCTTTCACAAAAGGATTCTATTGGTCGCCCGACAGCAAAAAGATTGCTTATCTAAAATTCGATGAAACAAACGTTAAAACCTATACATTAGAATATTATAGCGAGTTATACCCAGATATTTTCACCTATAAATATCCAAAAGCAGGAGAAGATAATTCAAAAGTTAGTGTTCATGTATATAATACGAATACTAAAAATACGAACAAAGTTGAATTAGGCGAATATGAATATATTCCTCGTTTAAAATATTCACCTACAAAAGATCAGTTGATTGTATTGACTTTAAATCGTCATCAAAACGAACTAAAATACCACTTGGTAGACTGTTCTAGTCCAAGTTTAACATCTAAAGTATTTTACACGGAGAAAAGTGATACGTATGTTGAAGTAGATGATAATTTATTATTCCTTAAAGACGGGCAATCTATTCTACGTACATCCGAAAACAGCGGATATTTACATATATATCAAATTGGTTTTGACGGAACAAGTAAACAAATCACTTCTGGAAATTGGGATGTAATTGAATTAAAAGGAATTGATCAAGAAAATGGATTGGTTTATTATACTTCAGCAGAAAATGGAGCTACACAGAAAGATTTGTATGTTATCAATCTAAAAAATCTAAAGAAAAATCAACTCTCTACACAAACTGGAAATACAGATGCTGAATTTTCTACTGGGATGAAATATTACATTCAAACTTGGTCAAATGCAAATACTCCCGAAGTATATACGCTTCACAAAGCATCTGGCAAACAAATTTTTGTACTCGAAAATAATTCAGTTTTAATGAGAACATTAAAAAATTACAACGTTTCTGAAAAAACATTCTTTACTATTCAAGGAAAAGATAGTGTTCTAAATGCTTGGATGATAAAACCACCCAATTTTGATCCAACAAAAAAATACCCAGTTTACATTAATATATACGGAGGTCCAGGTCACAACATGGTTTTAGATTCGTGGGATGGTTCTAATTATATGTATCATCAACTATTAGCTCAAAAAGGATACATTGTTATATCGGTTGACCCAAGAGGAACGATGTACAGAGGAACAGCATTTAAAAAATCAACCTATTTACAATTAGGTAAACTAGAATTAGAAGATTTTGTAGCCGTTTCGAAAGAATTAAAAACGAGAAGTTATGTTGATTCATCTAGAATTGGAATTCAAGGTTGGAGTTACGGGGGATACATGACACTTTTAGCAATGACAAAAGGTGCGCCTAACTTCAAAACGGGGATAGCAGTTGCGCCTGTTACCAACTGGCGTTATTACGACAATATCTATACAGAACGATTTATGCGTACACCGCAAGAAAATGCAAATGGATATGACAATAATTCTCCCATCAACTTCACGGATCAATTAACTGGAAATCTTTTCATTGTTCACGGAACTGGAGATGACAATGTACATGTTCAAAATACAATGGAAATGACGCTTTCTTTAATTCAAAGCAATAAAAAGTTTGAACAATTCTTCTTCCCAAATAAAAATCACGGAATTTATGGTGGAAATACACGAGAATATTTATTCAATATGTTGTTAGACTATACTTTGAAAAATTTATAATTATGAAATTAATTTTATCACTTTTAATAGTGATTACAACTTGTAGTTCTTGTTTTTCTCAAGAGAAGAATCAAACTAAAGAAATTAACTGGATTTCTCTCGAAACAGCTTTACAACTAAATAAAACCTCCAAACCTAAACCTATTTTCATAGATGTTTATACCGATTGGTGTGGATGGTGTAAAAAATTAGATGCAACTACTTTCAAAGATTCTGCCGTAGTTGATTATATGACGAAAAATTATCTTTGTGTAAAACTGAACGCAGAGCAAAAAGAAGACATCACATTTAACGATCACTTCTTCCATTATGTTGCACAGGGAAACCGTGGATATAACGAAATCGCTTCAGTTTTACTTGACGGAAGATTATCGTATCCAAGCATGGTGGTTTTATCTCCTAAAAACGAGCGAACTAACTTAATAATTGGGTATAACGACGCGCCTTCATTCCTTCAACGAATAATGACGAAATAAGAAAAAAAATACTTTATTTTTCTTTATTTTAATTATTCGAAAAAATATTTTTTTAATTATTCGAATCGTTGTCATTTTTCTTTGTAAATTAGGCACCCGAAAGTATTAAGTATAAAAATTAACTATATAAATTATTATTCAACCATGAGTGATATTGTTGCAAGATTAGAACTAGAAGGTAATACGTACGAATTACCTGTTATTGTAGGAACAGAAAATGAAAAAGCAATTGACATATCTTCGCTAAGAGCCAAGACTGGTTATATCACTTTGGATCAAGGATTTAAAAATACTGGAAGTACAGAAAGTGCCATTACTTATTTAGATGGTGAAAATGGTATTCTTCGTTATAGAGGTTATCCAATAGAGCAATTAGCCGAAAAAGCTACTTTTATCGAGGTTGCATTTCTATTAATTTATGGAGATTTACCAACTCAAACACAATTAGATGAATTCCGTAATAGCATTACAAGTCATACTTTGGTGCATGAGGATATGAAACAATTTTTTGAAGCATATCCTGCAAAAGCTCATCCAATGGGCGTATTAGCTTCTATGGTTTGTTCACTTTCTACTTTTTACCCAGAATCATTAAATACAAATCGTTCTACTAAAGAAGTTGATTTAACGATACACAGATTACTTGCAAAATTACCAACACTAGCTGCTTGGTCATACAAAAATGCGATGCGCCATCCTTTTATGTATCCAAAAAATGACTTAGACTATTGTGCAAACTTCTTACACATGATGTTTGCTATGCCAACTTCAGATTACAAGCCAAATCCTATTGTTGCTAGTGCATTAAATAAATTACTTATTCTTCACGGTGATCACGAACAAAACTGTTCTGCTTCAACTGTGAGAATCGTTGGTTCATCTCAAGCAAATTTATACGCTTCAATTTCTGCTGGAATTGCAGCACTTTGGGGACCACTTCACGGTGGAGCTAATCAAGCTGTAATTGAAATGCTTGAAAAAATTCATGCTGATGGTGGAGATTCTGACAAATGGATCGCAAAAGCTAAAGATAAAGACGACTCATTCCGTTTGATGGGATTTGGACACAGAGTTTATAAGAATTTCGATCCTCGTGCTAAAATCATCAAAAAAGCATGTGATGAAATTTTGACAAACTTAGGTGTAGATGATCCATTATTGGATATTGCTAAAAAACTAGAAACGGTTGCGTTAAGTGATGATTATTTTATCCAAAGAAATCTGTATCCAAACGTAGATTTTTACTCAGGTATTATTTACCGTGCATTGGGAATTCCAACTGAAATGTTTACCGTAATGTTTGCATTAGGACGTTTACCAGGATGGATTGCTCAATGGAAAGAAATGATTGAAAATGGTGAGCCAATCGGTCGTCCACGTCAAGTATACACTGGAGCAACGACTCGTGATTATATTGATATTAAAAACCGTAAATAAACCATGAAAGCACTAACCCTACTATCTTTTGTTTTATTGACTTCGTTCTCATTTGGACAGAAAGTATTTTCTTGCCAATATAAGAGTGATGCTAACGTAAAAGTATTTGTTTCACAATACAAAAGCGATGCAGACTTAGTTGTTTATAAAGCACAATATGCTTCTGATGCAACTGACAATAATGGAGTTTGGTATTTTTGTAATTACAAATCAGATGCGAAAAAAAGCATCTTTTTTGTTGACTATAAAAGTGATGCTGATATCGTTATTTTCTTCTCAGAGTATAAATCTGACGCAGGTTGGAAAAACAGCTCTAAAAAGCAATTATTTTATTAAAAACATTTAATATTAAAAGGCAATTCACGTAAATTATGTGGATTGCCTTTTTTCATGAACCAACTTTCCTATTTTGTTCAAAAGTTTCATTAGTTGATTTCGAACACGCAGAAAAAATCCTTATTTTTGTTCCCAAATGGAAAATTTCGTTGTTTCAGCTAGAAAATACAGACCACAAACGTTTGACACGGTTGTTGGGCAACATTCCATTACATCTACTTTAAAAAATGCAATCAAAAACAAACATCTAGCGCAAGCTTTTTTGTTTTGTGGTTCTAGAGGAGTTGGAAAAACAACTACAGCTCGGATTTTAGCTAAAACAATTAACTGTTTTAATCCAACAGAACAAATTGAAGCATGTGACAAATGCGAATCTTGTATTTCTTTTAACGAATCTAATTCATTGAATGTTTATGAGCTAGATGCCGCATCTAACAACTCTGTTGATGATATTCGTAGCTTAATCGATCAAGTTAGAATTGCTCCGCAACTTGGTTCGCACAAAGTCTATATTATTGATGAGGTTCACATGTTATCTACAGCTGCGTTTAATGCTTTCTTGAAAACATTAGAAGAGCCGCCCAAACATGCTATTTTCATCTTAGCAACTACCGAAAAACACAAAATCATTCCAACGATTCTATCGCGTTGCCAAATCTTTGACTTCAATAGAATTAAGGTAAAAGATATATCCAGCTATTTAGCGAAGATTGCTGAAAGTGAAAAAATAAAAGCAGAACCAGATGCCTTGCATTTAATTGCACAAAAAGCCGACGGAGCACTTCGAGATGCATTGTCTATTTTTGATCAAATCGTTTCTTTTTCTGAAAGTAATTTAACGTATAATGCCGTTATTGAAAATTTAAATATTCTCGATTACGATTATTATTTCAAACTGGTTGATTATGCCTTAGAAGCGGATATTCCAAGTGCATTGCTGTTGTATCACGAAATTCTTTCTAAAGGATTTGACGGACATCAATTCATCGTTGGATTTGGAGAACATTTCAGAAATTTATTGGTTGGAAAAGACCCCAAAACAATTGAATTACTTGAGGTTGGTGAATCTGTAAGTGAAAAATATTTATCGCAAAGTTCTTCTGTAACTGTAGATTTTATTTTACGTGCCCTTGGCGTTCTTGGAAAAACAGACGTCGAATACAAATCTGCTAAAAATCATCGACTGCTCGTTGAAATTTGCCTCATGCAACTTTGTTCGATTACTTCAGAGCAAGAAAAAAAAAACGACTAACTGAACCGGTTGTTATCATTCCATTCACTGGACAGACACTAAGAGAAAAGGTAAACAAACCTGTCATCAATAAACCATCTGTAGAAGTCCAGCCAACTACCACAAGCTATATAACGCCCAAACAACCAGAAAAGAAAGTTGTTACCGTTTCTCCTGGTCAACTTAGCCAATTACATTCCAATACCGTTTCGATAAAAAGAACTATTGAGGCAAGTAAAAACTTAGCAGAAACTGCCGCAGAAGAATATATGAGTTCTGACAAAAATGAATTTTCGTACGATGAATTAAAAATGGCTTGGAAACGTTTTGCTTTTCAAGTTAGAGAAGATAAAAAAGAAAGTTTTTATAGCACACTCGTTAAGCGAGATCCAAAATTAGTGAACCAAACAGAAGTTCATTTTGAATTGGATAATATTCTACAAGAATCAAATTTCGCAACAGAACGTGTTGAACTAGTTTCATTTTTAAGAAAAGAACTTAAAAATGGTCAAATTTCTCTTCATACAGAGGTGGTGGAAGACGCTTCCAACAACGTTAAATTCATCAACAATAACGATAAATTCAAACTTTGGGTCCAAGACAATAAGCATCTTGAAACCATGCGTCGAATGTTTAATTTGGATATAGAATTGTAATAAAAATTCTATAAATTATCTCCAAGGTTTTTGCTCATCAGAATACAAACGTGCTGGAAAGATTTCCTTTTCAGTAAATTTGATTCCATATTCTTCTAATTCACTTAAAACAGGTAAGTATATTTCTTTGTGAATCGGAAGTTGCACTCCTTTTAGCTGAATAGTTCCGTTTAGAATCATTTTTCCACAAATAGCAGCAGGCAAACCAACTGTATTACTCATTGCAGTATAGGTTTCATCTTCACCAATGTATACTAAAGAAGAAGTCGTTTCGTGATATTCCTCATCCAATTTATAAACGAGTTTATGATACATGACAATCATGTCTTTATCGTTTGGATGTAAGGTCCACTTTTCTTCTAGTATTTTTTGTAAAACTTGAGCGGGAGTAGCATTTTTCATACCTACTTTCTTCTCTTTGCTAAATATATCTAACCATTCTAATTTATCCAATAAATCATCGTCCAAATCAATTTTCAAGTAGTTACGTAGTTTCAATTCAACCGAGTCAAATTCATTATACGGTAAAAATGAATTGATATAATCGCGATAGCTCATATTTTCACTTCCTTCAAGCACATACGTATCATCTGTACAACCCAATTCAACAAAAACATTCCAAGCTCTGCTAAATCCTTTTCTTCGAAGTGTTCCCCTATAAATTGTTGGAATGTGTTCCAAATTATAAATAGAACGATAGCTCAATGAATCTCTATTCGCATAACCTTCAAATTTACCGTAACCATCAATTTCAATAATTTCTGTTCTACGGAATAATTTATTATAAGGAATATATTTGTATTGACCTTCTTGTATAAATTTTGCTGCGCCACCTTGTCCAGCAAGCACGACGTTTCTTGGGTTCCAAGTAAATTTGTATCTCCAAGGGTTATCATCCGATTCTGGAGCAACTAAACCGCCTGTAAACGATTCAAAAATATACATTTCACCACCTTTCTCTTGAATTTCATCCATGACTTTTTTGGCGCTCATGTGATCCATTCCTGGGTCTACGCCAACTTCATTTAGGATAATAATTCCAGCATCAACAGCTTTTTGAGCCAATTCTTTCATTTCAGGAGAAACATAAGATGGCGTAATCATGTTTGTTTTTAATTCGATGCAATCTTTTGCTATATCGATATGAAAACGTGCAGGCAACATACTGATAACAAGATCAGCTCGTTCTAATTCTGGACGACGTTCAACAGGATTCAAAGCATCAAACGAAAGTGCAACACCACGTTTATTACCATTGATTTTTCGTTTAACAGCTTCTAGATTTTGGTCAACTACACGAATTTCCCAATCTTCTTTTTCTGCATTTTCTAAAAAATAACGGATTAAAGACGAAGAAGATAACCCGGCACCAATAATTAAAACAGTTTGCATATTCTTTTATTCTTTTGCTTTATTTGTTGGTGCTAAGGTACTAATCCATTTCACACAATCCTTGAATAAACCATCTTTTTTTAAAGGATTTTTAAGACTAAGAGAACCAAACGTCTACGATAAATCCTTTTCCTGCTTTTTGATTGATGCGTTCAATGATAATTTGTTTTCCATTAGCAAGTTCATCGCGCATTACAGAAGAATCGAGTGAAATATGCAGGACTTTATTCTTAATAAATAATTGCGTAGTTCGCAAAGCAACCGCTTTACCCATCATTTCTTCCCAAGATGCGAGTACATCCATTTCTTTCATTTTTCCATCTAAACGATATGCTTTTAACAAGCGATTGATTGCATCACCTATTCCTTCAGAATCTTCTCTAGATTTTCTACGCATGGGCAATTATTTTAGCATCATCAACTGTGAAAAACTGAACATTCTTTTCAATTTTTTTAAATATCTCTTTTAGCCTTATTTCGTCTGTGTCTGTAACTAAAACTTGACCAAAAGTATCGTTTGAGACAAGTTCCATCAAACGCAAAACGCGGAAATGATCTAATTTATCAAAAATATCATCTAACAAAAGGATTGGCGCATGTCCCAAATGGTTTTTCAAACAATCATATTGTGCTAATCTCAAAGCTATTAAATACGATTTCTGTTGCCCTTGAGAACCAAACTTTTTAATTGGATATGTATTCAAATCGAATGACAAATCATCTTTATGAATTCCAACTGTAGTATATCCAACTGCAATATCTTTTCTTCTGTTTTGTTGAATCAATTCAGAAAAATCGGTTTCTAGTAATTGAGAAATATAGGTCAATCCAACTGCTTCGTTATCTTCTCCTAAAAAGCTGTAATATTTTTGAAAAAGCGGAATAAAATCTTCTAGAAAATTTTTTCTATTTTCACTAATCACATTTCCTAGAGATACGAGCTGTTCATCCCAAACATCAAAGGATTCTGGGTCAAAAAAACCGCTATGTTGGTTGTTTTTCAAAAGTGCATTGCGTTGGTCTAAGACTTTTGAGTAACGCATTAATACATCTAAATAATGTCTATCAAATTGACTTATCGTACTGTCCATCCATTTTCTACGAACTTCACTACCTTCTAAAATTAAGTTGCGGTCGTAAGGAGAAATCATAACCGAAGGATACAATCCAATGTGATCAGATAGCTTTTCGTACGTTACTTTATTGCGTTTTACTATTTTTTTCTGTCCTTTTTTGGAACTGCAATAAATCTCTGATTCAACATCATTTTTTTGCCAAAAGGATTGTAATAAGAAAAATGATTCTCCGAACTTTATATTCTGTGAATCAATTGGATTAAGATACGAACGACACATACTCAAATAATAAATAGCATCTAATACATTTGTCTTTCCACTACCATTTTTACCTACAAAACAATTGATTTCAGAAGAAAACTCAAGTTCAGCTTCTGAATAATTTTTAAAATTGACCAATTGAATGCTTTTGATGTACATTATTTATGTTTGTTTGGCAAAGATAACATACACAAAAGAACTATTGAATTATATACTAGGATTAAGCACGAAAAGTTGTGAGCATTGTGAATAAAACACTCATTTTGTTTATCATTTGTTAAAATAGAATTAGCTTACTTTCAAACATATAACTTAACTTTGCATAAAATTAGTTGATTCATTTTATGAAATTTGTTCTTTTTACATTAACCTCTATATTTTGTTTGTTTCGAAGTCAAGCACAAACATCTCCACAAATTGTATCCATTTTAGTTGATGCATGTACTAATGTAGAAGGAACAGATGAATATTTTATTTTTCAAAGCAATAGCGACACCGTTTTTGTAGAGGATATGAGTGTTACTTATCCCTCTCCCACAGGCTCCTTAGGAGTGTACTGTAATAATGGTTGTGGTTCTCAGACTTTAGGAGATGATGGCACAAGTAATTATCTCAATAGCTTGAATGCATTAGCGGGTTGCACTCCACCTCTATTCATCTATTCCGATACGATTCCTCCAGGCGCAACAGTAATTGTTTTTACAGGACTCCCACCTTCTTATGTAATGGATTTTTCTTCACAATGTGGAAATGGACAGTTTTATGCTGTATTCTCTAATAATCAAGATCCTAGTGGACGTTTTGCAAATCAAGGCACTGGAACAAGAACATTATCTGTCGATTTTGGCAATGGAAATACGGATAATGTAACCTATAATAGAGCTTCATTAAGTCACAATAATGGTGATGTAGCGAACTTCACGAATAGTGGTTCTGCTAGCTACTCAACTGTAGGAAATTGCGTTTACCCGTTAAGTGTAACATGGGGAGACTTTAATATTTATCCTGATAATTACGATGCTCATATTGAATGGACAACAGCTTCTGAAAAAAACAATAATTATTTCATTATTGAAAGAAGAAGTCCAGACGGAAATGAATTTAAAGAAATCACACGCATTAAAGCTAAAGGAAATGGAAATTCAGATATTATGCAAAATTACGCAACTATAGATGAAAATTTAGCTGCTGGATTATATTATTACAGAATCCAACAAATTGACAATAATGGTGAATTTAGTTATTCAGAAACTCGTTCATTAGTGGTGAAAGAAGATGAAAAGATTGAATTATTTAAAATTTCGAATGAACAACTTTTCTTTAATCACTATTTCGAAAACACATCTGTTACTATTGTTGATGTATCAGGAAGATTATTGTACCAAACAAGGATTTCTAGCAAAACAAATGTGCTAAATTGGTCGCCAGATTCAAATGGAATTTATCTTGTTCATTTTATCGATGAAAGAGGAAATTCTCAGATAGTTAAATTCGGAAATTAAGCGTTTTCTTAATCTTCCAATAATTGGAAATCGCCATTGAAAGGTTCGCAACAATCAATTATTTCCTTGATCCATTTCTTTCCATCTTTCAAAAAGTACGGCAAAAAATTATCGTAACGTTCTTGCAATTTTCCTTCGGGGAATAATTTATGAATCACTTGTTCTATTCGTTTTAAGTCAACATCAAACTTAGATTTCTCTGCTTTGATTAATTTTCCACGAATTCCATCTAACGATTTTTTGATGCGAGCAATTTCACCTGAGACAGATCCAACAAGTGAAGTATCTGTAACCGATGCTTTCTGAACAAGTGTATTCTCTAGATTCTCTACGATCAAATCAACATCAGAGAAATCTAAAGACTCTTCATTTTTATCGAGGACATATTTCTTTTTCAAGGATTCTATGTCAACGAGAAAATCAGAAAATGGTAGATTCAATTTCTCCATTTTAGATTGCGTGCCTTTATCTATCAATTCAAATGAGTTACGAATTGAAAGCAAAGGATAAGTTACTTCAAGCTTTTCAAAAACAGATTTGAGTTGTAGCCAATATGCTAATTCTCCACCTCCACCAATATAGGCTAAGTTGGGTAAAATAAGTTCTTGATAAACTGGACGCATTAGAGCATTTGGAGAAAAAGATTCCGGAGAATTTTCGAGCATTTCGATTATCTTCTCTTTTGAAAACGTTCCTTTTCCTTCTATCGTAATTTGTGTATTATCTTCAGTTGGAATGAGTCTTAATCTAGCTCCTTTTTCGAGATAAAATAAATTGAGTGGTCGGACATACACTTGAGGAGAATAGCCTTTTTTTTCAAGTTCTGTATTTGTTGCTAATACTTTTTTCTCAACGAATTGCTCTAGGATTTCTTTTTTAACTATTGGAGAAAATACTGACTTTAGTGCTTTATCATCTCCATCAACTATCAATAACCCATATTCTCCGAAAAGATAATGCGCTAATTTACGAGTTGCTTCTGAAAGATTATTTCCAGTATAAACAGCAAACAATTCATCCAATACTTTATGGTCATTTTCATTTAGCAAACCTTTTAATTCATCTTGCCATGCTTTCCAATTTTCAAGTTCAAAACTTCCCACTGCTCCTTTTTGATTGGTTTCCCAAGAAATTGATTTTCCAAATAGATGAAAATGATTAATCTCCTCAAAATCATGATCTTCTGTTGCCATCCAATAAATAGGCACAAAATGGTTTTCTGGAAATTCTTGCTTTAGAGCTTGAGCCAATTTAATTACATGCGCAATCTTATAAATAAAATACAAAGGTCCTGTAAGCAGATTTAATTGATGTCCAGTTGTTACAAAAAATGTATTTGAAGAAGATGATATTGATTCTATTTGCTTTAGTGTTACAGCTTCATTAATTCCATTATATTGCTTCGCTAAAGCAGATTGAAGAATCAATCTTGTTTCATTGCTATACGTTTTCTTTTTTAATTCTATTTGAGCTGCAAAAGCCAATTTTGAAAATGGGATGCCAATAAATGGCTTTAAGTTCTCTTGATGATATGTCAAGTCATTAGAAATCTTTGAAAAAAAATGTAAATCTGAGCGATGAATAAATTGTTTGTTCATTTTACAAATGTAGATAATATTCAGCGTATGTTATTTGAATTTAGTGTATGATATAAGTTTACTTGAAAAAAATAATCATGAACTAAAATTTTCTATTGCTGCATGCATGAACAAATCAAACGTTTCTTGAAAGCGTTTTTCGTTATTTTCAAATACAGCTCTCGTTTGTTTTAATTTATTTGGAAAGCTCAGTTTATTACTTAAAAACTCACTTGATTTATCCAAAGCATAAGGTTCTCTATATTTTGAGATAAAATTATGTTCTTTCAACCTATTTAAAAAGTAGACATAATTTTCCGGAAGTGGTTGTTGATATGAAAATGCATATTCATAAAAACTATTTAAGAATTTCTCAAGAGATTCATCATTGAAATTTGACCAATTTTTGGCTAATAGATGATCAAAAATTAAATCAATAGCAATTCCACTCACTTTTGGAAGATCTTCGTTTATTTCAGCTTGTAAGTCTAAAATAAGTGGATGATGATCGATAAACATATCAATTTTTCTATGAAGAATAATTCCTTTTTGTAATTCGTTTGGAATACCTATAAATTTACTTCCCTTAACAAAATCGCCCAACAGATTTCCTAACATTAGATTAAGATCATTATTGGATAAATATAGATGCCCTAGATAATTCAATGGATGTATTTAAATAAAAGTTCAATATACAAAAAAGGCAAACAAATTCTTGAGAACTGTTTGCCTTTTTTTAAATTTTAAAAAGCGATAACTAAATATCCATTATGTTGATACGTTTAGTAACGCTTCTTCCAGATTTATCAGTACAGTTAATTAAATACATTCCTGGTTCAACACCTTGAATATCGATAGCATTTTTACCTGCATGTAATTCTTGTATTGAAATCAATTTACCACTTACATCAGAAATTGAAATTGAAATATCTGTAGCAGTTTCGATTACAAACTGTCCTTTAGAAGGATTTGGATAAATCTCTAATGAATTAATAGTAAACTCATCTAATCCCATTGTTGTGACGTCAACACAAGCAGAAGTATCTGAACAACCATTTTCAGTAACAATTACAGCGTAGCTTCCATTTTCAGAAGCTGTAAATGTTTGATTAGTTGCCCCAATAATTGCGTTTTTAGTATCACAATTAATCCACTGATAAGTAGCTGTATTATTTCTAGCAATTATTGTAAAGTTCGATAAAATCGTTTCAGCATCCGTTGACGAAATCGTTAAATCAAGTGTTACAATAGAATCGCAACCAAGTGTTGTTGTATAAGCAAACGTTGCTGTATTATTATCTGAAGTGTATGTATTACCATCTATCCAAGTATATGAATGACAAGCCGTTTCTACATCAGTCGTGTTATACATGTGGTTAACGGTAAGATGTAATGTAACCAATGAATCACAACCATGCACTGTTGACAACATTTGTGTTGCAGTATTAGTAGATGAAGTGTAAGTTATACCATTTGACCAAGTAAATGTATTACAAGCAACTTTAGTATCTATAGTTGAAGTACTATGATTAATAGTCAAATTAAGTTTTACTAATGAATCACAACCATTCATATTCGTATAATGTTTAGTTGCGGTATTGTTATTTGAAGTGTAAGTTACACCGTCAATCCAAGTATATGAATCACAGGCAACATGCGTATCAGTTACTATATTAGAATTATGAATAGTCAAATTCAATGTAATAGTAGAATCACAACCTGCAGCATTCGTTAAGATTTTTGTTGCTGTATTATTAGATGATGTATACGTGATTCCATCTATCCAAGTATACGTGTCGCAAGCAACTTGC
>Ga0164242_10000911_pt1 | contig 35208 bp, 23 predicted proteins | sample OricomgcompostMG_FD_108783 | JGI IMG/M metagenome (GOLD analysis project Ga0164242, IMG submission 108783) | Miracle-Growth compost microbial communities from Emeryville, California, USA - Original compost - Miracle growth compost (MG) ... | reverse complement strand
ATGGGGGTGTCCATGATGATGCGGATGCGGATGTTGTTCATCACTATGATAATGTTCTTTCATGGACCTGATTTTGGCTTCAAATTCCTCAATGGTGAAGGCCTGATCCAGGCTGAAATCTCCAATCTTTGTTCTGCACAGACTGCTCAGATAGGCGCCGGTTTGTAAATGGCTGCCATAATCATTAGCCAGGGTCCGGATATAAGTGCCGGTAGAGCAAACGACCCTGAAATGAATCCTGGGAAGGGTAAAGTTATGGATATCCGTAATCTCAAAGGCTTCAATAGTAATTTTACGGGGATCCAGTTTTATTTCTTCTCCTTTCCTGGCCGCCAAATAAGCCGGCTTACCGTCTTTTTTGATAGCTGAATGGATAGGAGGTGTCTGCAGAATCTCCCCTGTAAAAACCCGTGTGGCTTCCTGTAGCTGTTCTTTGGTAATCTGCTGATAGGGCAGAAAGTTTTCAGGTTCACTTTCCAGATCATAGGTTGGCGTGGTGGCTCCCAGCGTAAAGCTGCCGGTATATTCCTTGATTTGAGCCATAAAGGTATTAATCCTTTTGGTAAAGGCGCCGGTACAGATAATCAGAAGCCCTGTGGCCAGCGGATCCAGCGTGCCGGCATGTCCCACCTTGGATACCCCGGTCAGGATGCGGATTTTTTTGACCGCATCAAAAGAAGTCCAGTGCAAAGGTTTATTGAGTAAAATTACCTGGCCGTCTAAAAAGGGCTGCATGGCCGGGTGTATAGGTTTTTGCCGCATGATAATAAAATCTCCTAGTTGAATTTAATGGCTCTGACCGGCTGTATCTTTTTGACGAAAAAAGTAGGTATCAAAAGTGCCAGGTAGCAGACTAAAAATGTGCCGGACGCGATCAGTATGACCTGGTACCAGTTGATCATTACAGGTGCTACCCGGATGTAATAGGCTGATTCGTCCAGTTTTAACAGGCCGGTATATTGCTGTAGCCAGCAAATACCTAATCCCAAAATAAGACCGAACAGCACGCCCCTGATAGCAATCAGAGATGAGTGATATAAAAATACTTTTTGAATAACCCAGTTACTGCTGCCCAGGGATTTTAAAACACCCGTCATAGGTGTTCTTTCCAATACCAGGATTAATAGACAGGTAATCAGGTTAATGACGGCTACAATGGCCATAATGATGTAGATGACCTGTTTGTTTACGTCCTGGATATTGAGCCAGTCAAAGATGTTGGGATAGACTTCCTGAATGGTTTTGGCCACCCAGGTATCAGGCAGCACCTGGTAAAGCTGGGAGGCGATTGCATTCATGTTGCCCGGATCTTTTAAAAATACTTCATAACCGCCGATTTCATTTTTATTCCAATTATTGATGCGGCGTATCAGTCTTAAATCGGCCAGGGCAAAAAGCTTGTCATATTCCTCAATGCCCGTCTTATAAAATCCGACCACTTTCAGGCTGCGTCTTTGCGCAGGCTGGCTGGCGCTGGTAATAAAATATACGGATACGGTGTCACCGAGTTTTATTTTCAGTTCATCGGCGATGGGTTTGGAAATCACGATTTCCTTGCTGTAGCTGCTGTCCTGAAAAGACAGCCAGCGGCCGCCCGCCTGAAATCTTTGCAGATTGGAAAAATCATATCCCTGATCCACCCCTTTGATCAGAATGCCTTCTATATCTTTTTTGTGCTCAATAACGGCTGATTTGGTGGCAAAGGCCTGATACTTCCTGATTTGAGGATTTTGCTGGAGAATGGAATCCACCAGCATATTTTGTTCCAGCGGGGTCTCTTCCGCCACCAGGGCTTTAATGGGTTCAAACTGCTGCACCCGGATATGGCCCCAGAAATTGTAGATTTTATCAGATATTGCATGTTGAAACCCGTTGACAAAGGAAGAAGAAATAATCATCGCCGCCACGCTGATGGCAGTCGCCACCGTTGCCAGCCGGATAATGAATCTGGAAAAGGATTTTTGCCGGTTAAAGGCAATTCGCCTGGCGATAAAGGAAGCTACATTCATGTAGTTGCGCTTAGTTGACTTCTTTTTTACCTGTTGTACGTTCCGAGTTTACTCTTAAACGTTTCTATATCAAGAAAAATTATATTTATTGGACCGGTGCGAAGTTAATAAATCTGAGGGCATTCAAAGGGGAGGAGGCTGGCAATTTTTTAAATGAACCTGCGTTAGTAGGTGGGTATCCCTGTTTTTTCATTCCTGCAGTATTAAACGAAGCGGTAATAACCCCGTATTTTATGCAATGAGTAGTTGTACCGGTTTGAGGCAGGAAGGAAAACATAAGTTATATTTAATGGGAATTTTGACTACTGAAAATTGAATATTTTAATCAATAATATGAATATCGTTTATAAAGAGTTGATTATTGATAAAAAAAATAGTGCACGCACCAATAAAATACGGAAGGTTGTCCAACTAATCATTGGGATAAGTCTTTGTCTGCAGGCAGGTGCCCAGCCGACGCGTGGCGGATTTCCTCACCTTCGGCCGGATCAGCCGGATATTCATGGTGTTCTGTTTTCCAAAGCGGGGACGCCCTTGAGTTACCCCGAAATGGAGTTAGGCGGAACTGCCACACTGGAGCTTAGTTTTGATGATTTTGATGCCCGGCTTAAAAATTACAGTTATACGTACCAGCGTTGTGACCAGAACTGGGAACCGGTGTTACAATCGAGCTTTGACTATATCAAAGGGTTTGCACAAAACAGAATACAGGCAGGGCAATTTAGTTCTCTGACCAGGACTAAATATGTGCATTATACGGCAACTTTACCTACCGGTCAGTCTCAGATTACCAAAAGCGGTAATTATTTAATAAAAGTATATCTGGACGGGGACAGTTCCAAGCTGGCCTTTGAAAGACGCATGCTGGTGGTGGATCCCAAGGTGACGGTGTCGGCAAGTGTTATCCGGCCCAGTGGAGGAGGTCCCATGGGACAGGGGGATCAGCAGTGTCTGGATCTATCCATAACGGTGAACCGCCTAAGTCTGCAAAATCCCAGAGATCAGATAAAAGTGGTTGTCTTACAAAACTGGCGCTGGGAGGGGGCCCTGCGGAACCTGCAGCCAAGTTTTATGCGGGGTACAACTTATCAATACAATAGCCAGCGGGATTTATTATTTGCAGCGGGCAAAGAATACCGCTGGGCGGATCTTAGAAGTTTCAGGTTTTTAAGCGACCGGGTGGCTGCTGCCCGTGAACTGGATGGTAATCCGGCGGATTATGAAGTAACGCTCAAAGTAGATGATGAGCGCGCCGCTTCGCAGTATATGCCTTACCAGGACTACAACGGATTTTATCAGATTGCCAGCACGGACAATAACCAGGTGAGCTTTCAGGGACAGTATGCGCTGGTGCGTTTTAGCTATAAGAGCGCTACAGGAACCGCTTATGATAACCAGGATCTGTATATCCTGGGACAATTTAATCAATACAGAAAGGACGATCAGAGCCGCATGGTATATAACCCTGCCAAGGGGTTATATGAGAAGACCCTGCTGTTAAAGCAAGGCTATTATAGTTATTTATATGGTCTGGCCAGCCAGACAGATCAGAGCCTGAGTACGGATATTACAGAGGGTAATTACTGGGAAACGGAAAATACGTATACGGTCCTGGTTTATTATACGTCTTACAGCGACCGGGCGCCTGAGCTGGTGGCCTGTCAGAGTGTTAGTTCAAGAAAGTAATCGGATCAGCTAAACCCTACAGATAATTCTCTTTTCTGCCACGTAAACAAAATAAGTGCTTGTATTCAGGTGATTAAAAGCAAAAGTGGTTCATAGCGTAATTACTCCATGAACCACTTTTACTTCAGGAACCTGAATCGTTTGAATTAAAAGCTCTATTCTTTAGCGTTAGAGGCCATTTTCTGCTCTTTGCTGATAAATGGCATGTTCCATCCCGGAGATTTCTGCCAGCCCTTTTAATCGGCCGACAAATGAATAGCCGGGAAAGCTGTCGATGTGCTGATCGATGGAAAGCTGATGTCCATGGTCCGGCCGCATGGGGATGGACCGGTTTTCTGTATGTTGCAGTTCTGCCGCCAGCTTAATGATGGTATATAAGTCGGCGTCTCCTGCCAGATGGTCATCCTCAAAGAAATTACCGGCGGGATCTCTTTTCGTGCTTCTCAGATGCAGAAAATAAACGCGGCTGCCGAACTCTCTGAACATTTTAGGCAGATCATTTTCTTTACGGGCTCCATAAGAGCCGGTGCAAAAACAAAGTCCCACATGAGAAGAAGTTGTGTTCTCCAGCATAGCCCGGATATGGTCCGCATGACTCATAATCCTGGGCAGTCCCAGTACCGCAAAAGGCGGATCATCGGGATGGATTGCCATTTTAACCCCGCTTTGTTCCAGGGCAGGAGTGATCTCGTTTAAAAACTGAAATAAATGAGACTGTAAGGTCTTTTCATCTATACCTTCAAACTCTTTTAAAAGCGCCAGAATGTTTTCCCTGGAAAATGCTTCTTTACTGCCGGGAAGACCCTGCATGCAGCTGGAAGCAAGCGCCGCTTTTTTATCTTCTGATAAATGATCAAAGTAAGCTTTAGCTGCAGCCGTCTGCTGCTCATTATAATCTTTTTCTACGCCTGGCCTTTTTAAGATAAACAAGTCAAAGGCCCTGAATGCGTCCCATTCAAAACGCAGGGCAGAGCCGGTTTTGGTAGGGTAAAACAGGTCCGTTCTCAGCCAATCCAGCACCGGCATAAAATTATAGGTCACCACCTGGATACCCTGGGCGCCCAGATTATGCAGGCTGGTTTTATAGTTGTCAATCCACTGCTGGTAATTTCCGCTTCTTTTTTTGATGTCCTCATGTACGGGCAGCGATTCAACGACCTGCCAGTTAAGGCCTGCGGCCTCTACTTCGTGTTTTCTTTTTCTGATTTCGTCCTCTGTCCAGACTTCACCTACCGGGATGTGATGCAGCGCAGTTACCACACCGGTGCAACCTGCCTGGGCTATATCCCGAAGGCTGACACCGTCCTGAGGTCCATACCAGCGCATTGTTTTTTGTAACATAATCGCTTATTTTGTAATTGTAGAAGTGGGGAATGTGTAATGTTGTTATCGTTATCTTTGCTGAGTATTTAAATGCCTCCGTAGACGGTATAGCCACCGTCTACCGTAATGGTTTCTCCGGTTACAAATTTAGAGGCATCACTAAGCAGGTATATCAGGGCTCCGTTTAGTTCCTCCGGTTTGCCAAATCTGCCATAGGGCGTCGCGCGGATAATTTTTTCGCCTCTGTCCGTCAGGCTGCCGTCTTCGTTGGTGAGCATGCGGCGGTTTTGCTCTGTCAGGAAAAATCCGGGCGTAATAGAATTCACCCTGATCTTGCCCTGGTGGCGGGTGGCGGCCTCCACGCCAAACCATTCTGTATAGGTGTCAATGGCAGATTTACCCATACTGTATCCCAGTACACGGGTGAGCACTTTTTTAGAACTCACCGAAGAAATATTAACGATACTGCCGCCGGTATTCAGCATGGAGGCGCCGAAAATATGTGTAGGGACAATACTTCCCCATAGATTTAAATCCATGGCTTTTTTAGTCGCTTCGATATTTAAATCAAAGATATCCTGTTCTGGTTTAAGCAGCGCTTCAGGCACATTGCCGCCTGCCGCATTTACCAGACCGTTGATCTTACCATAGGCAGATAAAATCTGGTCCCGTGCGCTGATCAGCTGCTCCTGTTGCATGACATCTGCCTGTATGGCCAGCGCCTCGCCTCCAAGTGCTTCTACTTCATTTTTTTTCTCTTCCAGGCGCTCTTTATTACGGCCTATAATTACCACCCTTGCCCCCGCCTTCGCGATGGCTAACACAAAAGAACCGCCTAGAATACCGGTTCCGCCGGTGACAACAATTACTTTATCTTTTAATGAAAATTCGTCCATCATAATTTTTGTTTGAATCTGTTTAATTAAGTCTTTTTGAATGATGTTTGTGAAAAATGTTTATATAAAGCGCATGCATTTCAGCTGGGACTATCTGTTGTGCAAGCTCCAAATGACTAGACCTTATTTTTTCTTGTCTTCGGCAATCAGTTTATTATGCTGTAACCAGTGTTGCAGCCTTTTCATCCAGTCGTCAGCAGTATGTTTGTTGTGTCCGCCAAACCCGTGTCCGCCGTTTTGATACATATGCAGTTCAACAGGTACTTTGTGCCGCAGTAAGGCTGTTACATAATTAAGGCTGTTGGCCGGCGGAACGCCGTTGTCATCAGAGGCCAGCACTACAAATGTTTTGGGTGTACTGTCGGTGACCTGTTTTTCCAGGGAGAACTGATCTACCAGGGCGGCGTCAGGATTACTGCCTAACAGCGCAGTTCTGGAACCCATGTGGGTGATTTCTTTTTGCATGGAAATGACCGGGTAGGCCAGAATCGAAAAGTCCGGACGAAGGCTGCTGACTGCCGGTCGGGCGCTGCCTAATACATCCTTATGATAAAGGGTGGACAGACTTGCCGCCAGATGACCTCCGGCGGAAAATCCCATAATGCCGATTTGATCGGGTGATACCTCCCATTTAGCCGCTTCACTTCTGACAAGGGCAATGGCGCGCTCTGCATCCATTAATGGCCCTATTGATTTATTTTCCATTATCTGGTCGGAGGGTAATCGGTATTTTAAGACAAAGGCTGTGATTCCCCAGCCCGCAAGTCTTTTGGCGATTGCAGTGCCTTCCAGATTAAAAGCCAGTATCTGATACCCGCCACCGGGACAGATAATAACTGCCGTGTGGGCATTCACCGGTCCGGTAGGTTTGAAGACCGTGAGGGTAGGATCGGTTACTTTATTCAGGCGGATCACGCCGTCTTTGCCGGTAGTTGAACCTTCTTTATAACTGGCATCTGCTTTACTGCCAGGGATGTTGGAATATAACGGTATCACTTGTTGTGCCTTTAAAGCGTTGAGACTGGTGAGGGTGCTGGTGAGGGTGAGCCCTAACCCCAAAATCCAGCTCAATGTTCCGGGAGATGGAAAAGGTTTTTTCATACAATAATATTTAAAAAAAAGAATAGTGTTGTTTTTTTAAGGCCATCACTATCCTTTTTTAAGTTTTATAAATCTGTAATCAACTTATAGCGGGGGACCAGTGCCTTCATACAAACCCAGGCAACCAGGTAGGCCACCGCACAAATGGCGAACATGATGGTGTAGCCGGTAGACAGGTGACCTTCTTTGGCATAGGCATCAAAGATCCAGCCGCCGATTTTGCTGATAACAACGCCGCCAATTCCTCCTGCCAGGCCTCCGATACCGGTTACGGTACCTACGGCTTTCTTAGGGAACATATCTGAAACGGTGGTGAAGATATTAGCTGACCAGGCCTGATGCGCAGAGGCGCCGATGCCGATGAAAAATACCGGAACCCAGAAACTGATGTGTCCCAGGGGTTGAGCCAAAAGGACCAGTAGCGGAAATAGCGCAATAATAAACATGGCCCTCATACGTCCGTCATAAGGAGACATGCCCTTATTGATAAAGTATTTTGGAAAATAGCCGCCGCCGATACTACCAAACATGGTCATGGTGTATAAAACTGCCAGCGGTATCATAATAGCTTCGCCGCTGATGCCATATTCCGCATCCAGATAAGCGGGCAGCCAAAACAGGAAAAACCACCAAACACCGTCCGTCATAAATTTACCAATGGCAAACGCCCAGGTTTGTTTATACCCCAATAAAGTGCGCCATTTAGGTTTCTGTTCTGCTTTATCCGGATTGACCAGTGCCTTTTCATGCGTTTCATCACTATTGATATAAGCCAGTTCTTCAGCGGAAAGTCTTTTTTGATTTTCTGGTTTATCATAATAGATCCACCAGAAGATCAGCCATAAAAAGCCCATGGCTCCGATGGAGATAAAAGCAGCCTGCCAGCCCCAGTGTTTTTCAATCCAGGGTACAGTAAGGGGAGCCAGTACGGCTCCGATATTAGCGCCCGAGTTGAAAATACCGGTGGCATAAGCCCTGTCTTTTTTAGGAAAATACTCCGCGGTTGCCTTAATGGCCGCCGGGAAGTTACCGGCCTCACCAATAGCCAGTACGGAACGGGATATTAAAAACCCAAATACAGAAATCGGGAAAATGGTCAGACCCAACAGACCGAAGAAGTTAACCAGGGCTTCTCCCATAGGAATGGCCAGCGCATGCAGCATCGCACCTAAAGACCAGATAATCAGGGCCCAGCTATAACCTTTTTTCGTGCCTATTCTGTCTATGATTCTTCCTGCAAAAAGCAGGGCAAGGGCATAGACGAACTGGAAAATAGCGGTGATATTCGCATAATCCGTATTGGTCCAGTGATATTCTTTGGATAAGGTAGGTTGTAACAGACTCAGGACCTGTCTGTCTAAGTAGTTAATGGTGGTAGCAGCAAAGAGAAGTGCACATATGGTCCACCTGTACTTTCCCACTTGTTTCTGCATCTGATTTGTCATTATAAATTGTTTTTAATCGTTTGGGTGAGTGTCAGTACTTTCTGGGTTGTATTGGTAAGCGTAGTGTAATCCTCGTTTTCCAGTATTGCTTTGGTGATTAATTTACTGCCCATGCCCACTGCTGAGACGCCGGATTTGAACCAGGCAGTGATATTTTCCTGTTCCAGGGAGACTCCGCCGGTAGGCATAAACAAAATATCAGGAAATAAAGGTTTAATGGCTGATACAAAAGAAGGGCCGAGCAGATTGCCCGGAAACAGCTTTACAAAGCCCACGCCGTTTTGTTCTGCCAGGTTAATCTCTGAGGCGGTCATACAACCCGGAATCCAGGTAAGGTTATGTTTTTGCACATAATCACTGATGGGCTGATAAAAGCAGGGAGAAATTAAAAAGTCTGCTCCTGCCTGGTGATAAGCTTCGGCCTGCTGCTCATTTTTAATGGTGCCAATGCCCAGCAATAAATCAGGCATAGAGGCCTTTTTGAGTTCCAGCATTGCCTTGAAGTTCTCCAGGGCAGCCTCACCCCGGTTGGTATATTCTACCACACGGATGCCGGCTTCGTAGAGTGCCTGTAAGGTAGACAGTGATACTTCTCTTTTTTGATGAAAATAAAGCGGCAGGAGGCCCTGGTTTTTTATTTTCTCAAAAATAGCTTTAGATTCATTTGAAATTGTTGCCATAATAATGCGTTCGGGATATGAGGATTAGTTTTTTATGCGTTAAGTAATGCCACTCTTTTTTCTACTGTTTCAAGGGATTGTCTGGTATGGTCACCCTTTTCATAGAATTTGCCGGTGGCGGCAGCGGTGGCGAAATCCACGGTCTGTTGTGCTGAAAGGCCGGCCGCATTGCCATATAAAAGTCCTGCCATAAAGCAGTCCCCTGATCCGGCTCTGTCCGCAATCCCGTCATAATCTTTCTGCCTGGACTGATAAAGTACCCCTTTTTGATACAGGCAGCCAAAATACCGAACCGCTTCTTCGCTTTGTGGCGCATTGAACCGGAAAGTATAACCAACCTGCTGACATGTAGGATAAGCCTCAGTGAGTTTTTCAGCGCTTTTTTTTGCAAAGATCGCTAAAGCATCCGGATCCATGGTCTGGTCTGCTCCTGACTCCGGGTCTATGCCCAGCATCTGACCTGCTGCCCAGATATTACCCATAATAAAGGTCGCATGGCTGGCAATGGCGGGAATAATATCAATAGGAGCTTTGCCATATTTCCATAATTTGGAACGGTAGTTCAAATCTAAAGATATCGTGATTGCCCGCCTGCTGGCGGCTTCCACCAGTGCCAGGCAGCTGTCCGCCGCAGTTTGGGAAACTGCAGGAGAAATAGCCGTTAAATGCAGATGGCTGATTCCTTGCAGATAAGCATCAAAATCAACATCCTTCGGCGTTAATAAGGAAAAAGCCGAATAGGCCCTGTCATAAACAACCCCTGCACTTTTTAAGTCGGCGCCGGGTGTCAGATAATAGGTACCTATGCGGCCTTCTTTTTCGATAATGGTACGGGTGGTGACATGACCCTGGTTTAAATAAACCTTCAAAAGGTCCGTTACCGGACTTGCCGGTAAAGCAGTACCCATGGCTACGGGTATCTGCCAGCCGGCAAGAGCCATTGCTACATTGAGTTCGGCTCCGCCGATATAGGAAGACAGCCCCCCTTTGGCGGGCCAGCCCGCTTCAGGGGAAAGTCTCAGAAGTAGTTCGCCAAAACAAAGGATTTCTTGCATCCTGCTATTCAATTATTTATTATTTGAGTGAATGATTCTTTTGTTGTTAAATCCGGTATTTATTGCGGTGGTTATTTACTATCCAGCAATTGGGGCCAGCCAAAGTAACGGGCCGCATTATTGAAGCAAATGTCCTTGATGACCTGCTGAATCCAGTCAAGTTCCTGAGCAGGTAATTCCCCGTTTTCTACCTCATGGCCGAACAAATTACAAAGAATTCTTCTAAAATACTCATGTCTGGGATAGGAAAGGAAACTTCTGGAATCTGTCAGCATACCCACAAAGCGGCTTAAAAGGCCCATATTGGATAAGGCATTCATTTGACTGATCATGCCTGTTTTCTGGTCAAGGAACCACCAGGCGGCACCAAACTGAATTTTTCCGATAGTCCGGCCGTCGTTGAAATTACCGGCCATGGTTGCGAATATCTCGTTATCAGCCGGATTCAGGTTGTAGATAATGGTTTTGGTCAGCTGATTGCTATCATCTAAGGTTCTGAGGAATTTAGAGAGTGCAACAGCCTGTTTAAAATCACCGATGGAATCGCAGCCAACATCTGCTCCCATTTGCTGTAACAGCCGGGTATTATTATTGCGCAGCGCGCCCAGATGAAATTGCTGCACCCATCCCTTTTGATGATCCCATTGCGCAAATTTGAGCAGTAAGGCAGATTTAAATTTGCGGTTTTGAGACAGTGAAATGGTGTTGCCCTTACGTAACTCATTGAAAACGATTTCAATCTCTTCATTGGTAAAGTCTTCTGCATAGATTTCTTCCAGACCATGGTCGGACACGGAGCAGCCCATGGTAGCAAAGAAATCATGCCTGTTTTTTAGCTGGGTCAGATAGTCTTCATAACTGCTGATCTGATGGCCGGTTGCTTTTTCCAGTAAGGCGACAAATTGATTAAAGGCGGCCGGGTCTTCCGGAGCCATGGCTTTATCGGGACGGAAGGCTGGCAATACCGGAATCTCAAAACCGTCGTCTTTTAATTGCTGATGCCATTTAAGATCATCCGTCGGATCATCAGTAGTGCATACTGTTTTGACCCCCATTTTACGCAGTAAATTTTTAACGCTGAATTGCGGTGTACGCAACATGGCGCTTGCCTTTTCATAAATGGCATCCGCAGTTTTTTCGCTTAATAGCTCTGTTATGCCAAAATAACGCTGCAGTTCCAGATGGGTCCAGTGATATAGCGGGTTACGCATGGTATAAGGAACGGTTTTAGCCCACTTAAGGAATTTTTCCTTGGATGGCTTATTGCCGGTCATATAAGATTCATCGATGCCATTGGCCCGCATGGCTCTCCATTTATAATGATCTCCGCCAAGCCATGCTTCAGTAATATCGTTGAACTGATGGTCCTCTGCAATTTGCTGGGGAGAAAGATGACAATGGTAGTCAATGATGGGCATGTTTTCTGCCGCTTCATGGTAAAGCTTCTTTGCTGTTTCTGATTCTAATAAGAAGTCTTTGTCTAAGAAAGGTCTCATTTGTCTTTAATTTTTTCTGTTTTGAGGTCCTGGCTGCATCAGAGGGAGGCCTTTTATTATTTACCAGAAAGGTCTGGTATATGGTAAGTGGTCTCCTATAATCAATTCACCAGCCGGACAGGCTATAAATTAAATGATACTTAATAACTAAATACTATTCGTTATTTTTCAGTTATGGTCAGCAATTTACAAAACATCCCAGTACAAGTACCGGGGTCTCTGTTATTTATTTACGCAACCGTTACCGGAAAACCGGTCAGGGGACTTATATTTGGGTTGAATTGTCTAAACGCTTAGCGGCCTTAAAGGGGGAACCATGAAATTTGAACCTGTTACGATTAAACAAATGGCCCGGGATCTGAACCTGGGCATATCCACTGTTTCCAGAGCATTGCATGATAGTCATGAGATCAGTGAGGCCACCAAAAAGAGGGTGGTGGATTATGCCCGTAAGGTGAATTATATCCCGAATCCTATTGCATTGAGTCTGAGGGCTAAGCGAAACAGATCCATTGGTATTGTCATCTCTCAGTTCAATAATCCTTTTTGTTCTCAGGTCGTCAATGGTATGGAATCCGCCTTTTATAAGGCGGGATATCAGGTGTCTATCGTGCAGACCAGTGAATCGACTGAAAAAGAAATGAAAGCCATTCAGTATCTGTCTTCCAGGGTGGACGGACTACTGGTTTCTATCTCTTCTGAAACCAAGAGTACGGAACACTTAAAGGATTTATATGAGAAAGGTATGCCGATCGTGTTTTATGACAGAATCTGCAGGGACATCCCTACGCATATGACGCTTTCTGATAATTACCGGGGTGCTTATGAAGCCACCAGGCACCTGATCGGTCAGGGTTGCAGAAAAATAGCCTTTGTGGGCGGGGCAGCCACCCAGCCCATTGTTCAGGAGCGTCGGGCAGGTTATCTGAGCGCTCTGGAAGATGCCGGTATTACGGTGGAGGACAAATGGATTCATTTTCTGCCCAAAGGGGGAGTACATTATGTAGAAACGGAAGTCGCCATGGAACGACTGCTCAGGCTGCCCAGGGATAAAAGGCCGGACGGATTACTGACGGCCTGGGATAAAGTCACGGCCGATGCCTATAAATATTTAAGGCGTCATAATATCCGGATGCCGGAGGAGCTGGCTTTAATTGGTTTTTCTAATTTTCCCTTAACGGACTATGTCTCACCCAGTCTGTCTGTTGTACAGCAACAGTCCGAAAAACTGGGTGAAGTCGCAGCCGGCCAGCTATTGGCCTTACTCCAATCCAAAAGAAAACCACTCAAATATCAGACAGAGGTACTGATGCCGGAAATTATCATCCGCGAATCTTCTTTAAAACTAAAATCCAAAACTGAAGAGCAGCGGGCAGTGTCTAAAATCAAAGGCGCTAAAAAAAGATAGCCTATCTATGCCGCCCGGGCCGGTAGTCTCCGTATAAAAAAGTTATAAGAAATATTTTTCCGGTCCGCTTTGATTTAAAAGGGGTTAACGGAAAAGTGTGCGGCTGTTGTCCTATTTGGTATGAAAATGTTTTCAGTCAAACTTGTTCGTCTTATATATTTTGCTAATTTTACATTTTAACACCATGTTGGCATACGAATCATATACAGACGAACAGCTGACTCTTTTGTTAAAAAAAGAGGATGTAAAGGCCTTTGAGGAGATCTATCATCGGTACTGGAAACTGATGTTTTCGATTGCACATGCAAAACTGAGCAGTATTGCCGATACCGAAGAGGTGATTCAGGATATTTTCTCTGATTTGTGGAACAGAAGAGGGGTTGTTGAGATCAATAACTCCTTGAAATCCTACCTGGCAGGCGCCGTTAAATTTCAGGTGTATACCCAACTTGCGGCCCGTTACCGGTTAAAACAAAACCAGGAAAACCTAGCCGCGACTATAAAGCCCGGGCAGGACCTGGCTGCCGATGAAATTTACCGTTTAAAGATGATTCAGCAAGAATTAACGGCAGCGTCCAATGAACTGCCGGAGCGGTGTCGGTTAATTTACCAACTAAGCCGGGAACAGGGATATTCCAATAAAAAGATCGCTTATGAATTGAAAATCTCTGAAAAAACGGTGGAAACTCAAATCACCCGTGCCCTGAAGCATTTACGTGCTGTTCTGCAGGGAATTTTATCTTTTTTATAATAGTTATTAGGAGTAAATAACTTATAAATTATAATAAAAAATATTTAAATTTTTATTATAATTTTGTAAGGGGTATTTACATTTTGTTATACATGTATATTAAATAGGTGTTAATGGAGCAAGGGCAACATAAGGATGTCGCATATTTTGAGCAGCTGGCCGACCGGCTTTTAAAGGGAACGATTACCCCCGAACAAAGGCAGCAGCTGGATCAGTGGTATATGGAACATGTGGGAGCGGATGCCCAGATTCCATCTGTGTATGTACATAGTGAAAAGGAGCATGAACAGGTCCTGCTTGAAAAATTAAAAAACCGGCTTGTTGTTCCCTCTGGCAAAAGCGCCAGACATCGACCATTATTTTTGTGGACCGCTACCGCGGCCGCCTGTTTATTACTGGCCTTGTTGGTTACGGAAATTTTTAAGCCTGCAAATATTTCTAAAACGGAGAACAAGTCCAGGTTAACGGCATTAGGAGACCTGGCTCCCGGTCATGCAGGTGCTGTACTTCATTTATCCAATGGTTCTACACTCGTATTGGATAGCATCGAGGACGGAACACTGATTAACCAGGATGGTATACAAATCGTCAAAGAAAACGGGCAATTGAAATATATCGGTACAAGTGATAAGGTGGTCTATAATGATATTGTTACCCAAAGAGGCCGGCAATGGAAAATGACCTTGCCTGATGGGACTGAAGTCTGGCTCAATGCGCAGAGCTCCTTACACTACCCGATATCATTCAAAGGACAAAAAGAAAGAATTGTTCAATTGACGGGGGAAGCCTATTTTAAAGTGGCGCATAATGCTATGCAGCCTTTTAAGGTGCTGGCAGGCAAAACCGTAATAGAGGATATAGGAACAGCCTTTAATGTAAATGCTTATCAGGATGAACCCGGTATTGTAACTACCCTGGTGGAAGGGGTCGTAAAGGTGGATGATATTTTACTGAAACCCGGACAGCAGGCCTCCCAAGGCAGCGATGGGCAGATCAAGTTGCAAATGGTCAATACCAGTGACTATACGGCCTGGGTGAACGGGCAGTTATCCTTGGATAATGTCACTGTAAAGGAGCTGATGCGTCAATTGTCCAGATGGTATGATGTGGATATTATTTATAAAGGCGATGTCTCCAATATCCGATTAGGGGGACTTATTGACAAAAAAGTTTATTTATCCGATATAATTTCAGTTTTAAACGCATATGGTATTCATTTAAAATTGGTTGACAATACTCTGATTGTCTCTCCCTAAAATTTAAGAATAAAACTTTTAAAAAATCAGCTGTTCAAATGAAAATGAACAGAGGAGGCTATTATATCCATAATAGCAGGAGGCACCCTTATGTCTGAACATTAATGCATTTGATTTATAATTTTTTTATCTAACCCAAAACTTTGAAAAAAAATATGGTTAACAACACAAACAGCCACCATTGTTATAATGGTATCAGGCCCAGGATAGGTTTGCTGAAAATTCCACTTGTGGCGCTAATGTTTTTATTGATTGGACTGCAGGTGAGTGCAAAAGGATACGCGCAACAGGTGAATTTGCATCTGAAAAATGCGACTTTAAAAACAGCCTTTGAAAAAATCAAAGAACAGACGGGCTATTCTTTTTTATGGAAGCAGTCATTAATAAATAATATACCTAAAATTACCGTTGATGTGACAGGTGCCGATATCAATACGGCCCTTAAAGCCTGCCTGGCAGACATCGAATTGACCTATTCCATTAAAGGCAAGATGGTTTATATTAAAGAAAAGGCTCCTGCCGAAACCTTGGCATTGCAGACTCCGGCCCCCTTGCAACAGGAGATACACGGAAAAGTAACGGATACAACAGGAAAGGCGATAGAAGGAGTTACCGTTAAAATCAAATCTGGCAATGCCGGTGTGTTTACGGATCAGAACGGGCATTATTCCATCAGTGCAAAACCAGGTGATGAACTGGTATTCACCTATGTAGGTTATGAAATGCAGGAAGTAGTGGTCAGCTCCGCCACGGTGATTAATGTAGTTCTTAAGGAGCAGCAGTCCTCCCTTAACGACCTGGTCGTAGTGGGGTATGGAACGCAAAAACGTGTTAATTTAACAGGTTCTGTAGCTACGGTTGGTGGTGATCAGCTGACCAACAGACCTGTTACGAATTTAGCGTCGGCGTTGGCAGGAACGGCACCTGGTGTAAGAGTTACCCAGGGGAATGGTGACCCCGGAAATGAGAGTGTATCTATTCAGATTAGGGGAGTAGGTTCATTTAATAATAGCTCTCCGCTGATCCTGGTGGACGGGGTAGTGGCAGATATGGTGCCCCTGAATACGGATGATATTGAAAGTATTTCTATTTTGAAAGATGCGGCATCGGCAGCTATTTACGGTTCAAGAGCAGCCAATGGTGTAATTTTAGTAACCACTAAAAAAGGCAAAAGGAATCAATCACCCAAAGTGAATTTTTCCGGACTGTATGCCAGTGAAAAGCCGGTGACAGATCTTAAGTTTATGTCCAACACGGCTGACTGGATGGAATTGCACAATATTGCGAAAGTCAATGCAAACCCAACGTCTACTTCACCTGATTATGCCTATTCTACTATCGACGAGTGGCGTGCCGCAGATAAGGATCCTAACGGGATGTATACAAATCCCGTTACAGGACAGACCATTCCCAATTGGTTGGCTTATCCAAATACAGACTGGGCGCAGCTTTTATTTCAGCCGGATAATTATCAGCGCTATGGCGTTTCCGTCTCCGGTGGTAGTAAAAATACCAGTTATTTAATGTCTCTGGGATATCAGAATAACCCCGGTACCTTATCTAACACAGGATTGCAAAGGTATAATGTGCGTATTAACCTGGAATCCAAAATTGCGGATTTTATCACCTTTGGTACACAGACTTATGCCACAAAGGAATTTAAAGATCCGGGAAGTACCTCTATGACCTATCTATTGCAGGCTTTCCCTGGAATGACGCCAATATATAAAGGGTTATACGGAGCAAGCGAAGATCCGAATACGACGCAAAAAGATAATCTGTTACAACAGGTAGCAGCCACCGGCGGACAAAATGATTATTCAAGGATTAACACATCCTGGTATGTCAATGCAGATGTATGGAATGGTATTGTTGCCGAAGCCCGGTTTAATTATAGCCAATATATCAGGGAGGATGAGCACTATAGCAAAAACCTGCCTCGTTACAGTTTCAGGGAAAGTTTTGATACACCTAAAGAAAATATAGGCAATCTGGACCAGGCAACAACTTATCGTTATTCTTACAAGTCCACCAGTTATACAGCGGACCTTTTAATGCGCTATAATCATAGTTTTGGCAAACATGATGTTGGCGGTCTATTGGGGTACGAGCAGTATTATGCTGAAAATAGCGGATTCAGTGCAACGATGAAAGGGCTGCTGGATTGGAGCGTGACAGATATTACCTCTGGCGCTACCATGGAGTCTATTAGCGGATCTGCAAAAACTGAATATGCAATGTTGTCCTATTTTGGCAGATTGAATTATGCTTATGATAATAAATATTTATTTGAAGCGAATTTCAGATCAGATGCATCTTCAAAATTTGCACCGGGGCATCGCACCGGTCTGTTCCCTTCCTTTTCCGCCGGATGGATTATTTCCAAAGAGCCCTTCTTTTACTCAAATGCGGTTAACTTTTTGAAATTAAGAGCTTCTTACGGAACCCTGGGCAATACGGTAAGTGGGAATTACGATTGGCAAACCTTGTATAAAGACGTAAATAATGTCTTCAACGAACAGGTTTCAAATGGGGTGATTCAGTCTACCATTCAGAACCTTGCATTGTCCTGGGAAAAATTAACGACTTATAATCTGGGACTGGAAGCCAGATTTTTACAAAACAGATTGAGTTCTGAAGTAGATGTTTATTATAGAAAAACTTCTGATATCTTAACGGCTGCCATTATTTATCTGACCATGGGTAATATCAGTGCGCCAATGTCTAATACTGCTTCTCTGGGTAATAAGGGAGTAGAACTTACCTTGGGATGGAATGATAAAGTGGGTGATTTTCATTATGGTGTAAGCGCCAATGTTAGTTACAATAACAACAAAGTAACCAGCTTTAAAGGCGCCTTAAATTATCAGCAGGATCCTTCTACATCGGATATCTGGGGTAATCCGACCTGGCGTTATACAAACTTAGCAGATGTTTCAACCGGTAGTGATACCAGAAGAGTAGAAGGGCATATGATTGATGAGTGGTTTTTAAGAAAACCTTACCAAGGAAACGGAACTTATATGAATGCCGATGGTTCTGTAAATCCTAACGGGGGGCCAAAAGATGGGATGGTTCGTACAAAGGCTGATCTTGAATGGGTGAAGTCCATGATTGCAGCGGGTTATTCTTTTAATAATAATACGGTTGGTTCCGGTGCTGCAAATATCTGGTATGGCCAGTTACTCATGGCGGACGTGAATAATGATGGTAAGTATGGTAATGACGATGACAGAGAATTTACCGGAAAATCAAGCACTCCTAAATTTAATTTTGGCTTTAACATGAATGCCGCCTGGCGGGGATTTGATTTGAATGCCATCTGGGCCGGACGTCTGGGTTCCTATAGTTATATTAATGAAAGAGGTGCAAATGGCTCAATATTGTCCAATACCGGAGACGGGCTGCCTGCTGACGCGTGGACCAAATATTATTTTTATGATGCGGTAAAAGCAAATTCGGATTATGATAACTATGATCCGGCTACGGACCCGGATGCAAATGTAAACGGGAAATATCCCAGATTACTTTCCTCTACTTCCATTATGACAACTAATACTTTTTATTTATATAACACTTCTTATTTAAAATTAAAATCACTGCAAATTGGTTATACATTCCCCAAAAAATGGCTGGTCAGGACTAAAATCAGTGATTTGCGGGTATTTGTTTCCGGGGAGAATCTGTTGACCATAAAGGATAAGAATTTTGAGGGAGTTGACCCCGAATTAGCGGGATCCCTGATTGTCTATCCTATAGCTCGCCTTTTCTCTGGTGGCGTTACACTTACCTTTTAAATGATTAAAATAAAAGACATGAAAAATATTATAAATAGCATTTGCAGACTACGGGTATTAGTGGCTGGTGTCCTTATCCTTTCTACTTCTTGTAATAAATTATTGGATACGGTGCCAACCAATGAAATTTCTTCAGGAACAATGTGGACGACGGAAAGTCTCGTCGATCAAGGTGTCATTGGTGTTTATTATTCTTTGCAGCACCCCGTTCAAAGTAACGGCCTTATTGGGACGAGTACCAATATTGGATATTATGGTTATGAAGCCTTTGGTATGACGGGCCAGGGAGAATACGGGCTCAATAATTTGTTTACCAGTGCAGTAAACCCCAGTAATTCATATTTCTCATTTCAATGGAAATGGTTTTATGATGGGATCCACCGTGCAAATGATGCAATTGCCCATATCCCGGATGCTCCCATGGATGCGGATAAAAAAAGCAGATTAGTCGCAGAATGTAAAGTGTTGCGTGCATTTTTTTATATGCGGTTAAATGAGTTATATGGTAAAAACGGCCTGGGCGTTCCCCTTTATACGACACCCATTAATCCGGATGAAGCAAATAAGCCGCAAAGTAGTGAGAGCGATGTGTGGAATTTGGTCATTCAGGATTTAACCGATGCCATAGATGAACCGAATTTACCCGATAACCAGATCGGGGGCGAAGGCAGGGTCAGTAAAGGGGCCGCATACGCATTCAGAGGCCGGGCTTACCTATTGACTAAACAATGGGATAAAGCAGCTGCGGATTTTGCCGAAGTGGGTGAAATGGGATATAGCCTGTTCCCGGATTATAGAAAACTGTTTAAAAAAGAAAATGAACGCTGTCAGGAGATGATTTTAAGCGTTCAATATATTGAGGATCCTACCGGATACGGTACGGCGATTCAGAAATATTGCGCTGCCTTCCAGCAAGGGGCGCAGGATAGCCGGGGCTGTTGGACAGATCTGCAAGTAACCCCTGCACTCGTTAATTTATACGAAGAAGTACTGGATGATAATACGGTGAAACCATTTAAATGGGAGGATTATCTGCCCAATTGGGATAAAGTGAGCGCCGATGGTACGGCCAACAGGAAAGTGTTTTTTATCAGGGATGAAAAGGTAAATGACGAAGAAATTCACCCCACCATTACGACCGCAATCAATTCGGAATTAAATAAGTTATCCGCGACAGCCAAGGCATTATATCTGCCCGAAGGTAATGAAGCGCGTATAAAGGAAGCATATGCGCATCGTGATCCCAGACTAGCCTTTAATGTTGTTACTCCTTATGCAAACTTTGAAGGCGTGAATAGTAATTCAACAGCAGAAGGTATGTATACCTATCGGTTTCCCGTTACCGGTAAATATTATGTTGATCAGTCAGGGGCGGAGCCGAATCTGAATAAAAATCTGCCAAGTACTTATTATACCTCAGGATGCTGTAATGCTCAGGCGGAATTTAAGTACATACACCGGAAATTTATCGGGGAAGGGCTGGAATATATGAGAAGGGAACAGAATCCCGTAGACGAGCCCATTATTCGCTATGCGGATGTATTACTGATGTGGGCAGAGGCGCTGGTAGAAAAAAATGATCTCAAAGGCGCGATGGAAAAGGTTAAAGAAGTTAGGGACCGGGTGGGCATAGCTACGATGGCTTCCTCTTTTGCAGATCAGAATACAGCCAGAAATTATGTCCGGGATGAACGACGCCGTGAATTAGTTGGTGAGGGGGTTAACTTCTTTGATGAAATGCGTTGGGAGACATTAAAAGATACGAAGTTCTCTGAGAAGTTCTCCCAAAACACCTGGGGAGGAACAGAAAGTACAGGAGGTACTACCTATGAGTGGATTGGTGACCAGTGGTATACCTGGCCGGTTCCCAAAGCAGAAATTGAGTTGAATAAAAACCTGACGCCTACACCAGGCTGGATATATTAGGATAAATAGTGGTGGAAAGGGTTACCGGAGGTTTATTATAAAAATCTTCTGTAACCCTTTACATTTAAATGGAAATCCAAAGTATGCAGTCTGCTGTCTTTCGTCCTCTCGCGGCGGGGCATCAAATATCCATCGTTGTATTTTCTTATTTTCAGAAATGTTTCAGAAATATAATCCCGGTCCTGACTTTTTTAAATGCGGTTTACGGGGATCTTTTAAAGAGCGCAAACGGTTGCATTCTAATTGGATGACGGTAAAGTGCTAAAACTGAAATCTATTTTCTATTTTTAAGGGACCTATTTACATCCGAGCCTGCTAGATTTAAATTGATTTCTTTTAATTAATGTATTATTGAACTTTTTATTTATGAAATTTTCTTTAAATCGGTTATCATTTTATCTGTCCTGTATTGCTGCGGGAAGCGTTTTATTAATAGCCAATCCTTCTTTGGCGGGACCCTTAGATTCAGGACATGCGAATTATGTGCATGCTGAAAACTTTTCCACAGATAAATTCTTCAGGGATACAATGCCGGCTATTATTCCACTGCCCAATCATTATGAATTACCGGAAAAATTTGCCGGTAAATATTTTGTCTTTAAAAAGAGTACTCCGATTGTTCTGGATCAAAAAGCCGGTGTGGTCATAGATGCTGATGTGCGTCGTCAGTGGCAGGCTTTAATAAAAAAGAATATATCTGTATTACTGGGACTTGATGTGGATCTTCCTTTTGCAGGTGTTTCGGATAAAAATAGCGCAAAGCAAGCGGGCAGGATTGTTATGCGTTATCTGGAAAATTCCGGCACCCGGAATGGCGAAAAGCATAATGGGAATAAAGGCCATTACCAGTTGCAGATATTGCCGGATCAGGTGGTAATTACAGCAGGTGACGCTACCGGTTTTTTCTATGGACTAATCAGCCTGATGCAACTAGGAGGGCATTACGCTGTCAATTCCGGGTCAAAAAATGATTTGCAGATTGCCTGCTGGCAGATAACAGACCAGCCTAACTATCAGTGGCGGGGGCTTATGCTGGATGAATCCAGACATTTTTTCGGTAAGTCTGAGGTCGAAAAACTGCTTACCTGGATGGCTTATTATAAACTCAATAAGTTTCACTGGCATTTAACTGATGAGCCGGCCTGGCGTTTTGAAGTCCCGGGCTATCCAATGCTGACCCGTATAGGTGCCGTGGGCAATAAGACGGATTCGACAGCCGCGGCCAGGTATTATAATGATGAGGAAATTAAGGAAGTGGTTAGCTATGCGAAGGTACTTGGCATAGAAGTTATTCCTGAGATTGATATGCCGGGTCACGCAACGGCAGCCAATAGAGCTTATCCTGAGAATAGCGGAGGAGGAACCGGTAAATTTGCCAATTTTACTTTTAATCCGGGCAGAGATAGTACGTACAGTTTTTTGACACATATTCTGCGGGAAGCCCGTCAGATTTTTGGAGCCGATCTGGTGCATCTGGGCGGGGATGAAGTGTCTTTTGGTAACGGCAGCTGGGGGGAGTTACCCGCCGTAAGACAATTAATGGACCACCATCAGCTAAAGGATAATAAAGCTGTCGAAGCATATTTTTTGAGACGTATGGCCGATTCTGCCTTGACATTCAACCGGAAAATAGCCACCTGGGATGAAGGCGCGGACGCCGGACTGAATCCCAAAAACACGATTATCTTCTGGTGGCGTCATGATAAGTTGGATGCCCTTAAAAAAGCTGTTCAGGGAGGCTATGACGTGGTGATGTGCCCAAGAATACCGCTTTATTTTGATTTCGTTCAGGACAGCAGTCACCGGGTGGGTAGAAAATGGAGCGGAGCCTACGCCTCTTTAGAACAGGTGTTTGATTTTTATCCTCCCGCCTATACCGGACACATGGATAATATTGGCAGTGTGCTGGGACTCCAGGCGAATCTTTGGACAGAAACAGTCCAAACCACCAACAGGTTGGATTTTATGCTGTTTCCCAGGATGGCAGCGCTCGCTGCCGCAGGATGGACGAAACCGCCGGTCAGAAATTTTTCACATTTTGAAAAGGTGTTAAAATCTGATCTTAAATTATACCAGAAGGCGGGTTTGTATTATTATAATCCATTTGCGCCGGCGCTGACGCCTGAACCTACAAAGTAATATTACTTGCATTGCTCTTAAAGAAAATAACAGAAATTATAAAAGATGTGTTTAAATAAAATGATGAAAAAGTCAACAAGAACCGGTGGCAATAAAGCAAACGCGCAGCCAGCTATACGCTGGAGAAACGAACTCAAGGCGCTGGGCATTTTTGCTGCGCTGCTGGCCACGGCCGGTAGCAGCGAGGGACAGGTCTTTACCCCCAAAAAAGAAATTTACCATAAGGGTTGGAATGATTTAAATAAAAACGGTAAAAAGGATATTTATGAGGATCCGAAGCAAAGTGTGGAAGCCAGGGTACGCGATCTGATTTCCAGAATGAATCTGGACGAGAAGACCTGTCAGCTGGCCACTTTGTATGGATATCACCGTATCTTAAAAGATTCTTTACCGACCAGAGAATGGAAAAATGCCATCTGGAAAGATGGTATTGCCAATATCGATGAAGAATTTAACGGCTTTATTCAATGGGGACATCTTGATAAAGGACCCCTGGCAACGGATATATTACACCATATCTGGGGTATGAACGAGGTGCAGCGATTTTTTATTGAACAGACAAGGCTGGGTATTCCCGCGGATTTTACCAATGAAGGGATTCGGGGGGTTGAGGCGCATACCGCGACCGGCTTCCCCACGGCTCTTAATATGGGGATGACCTGGGATAAAGAATTAGTCGGACAGATGGGGACTATTGAAGGGATGGAAGCAAAGGCGCTCGGATATAGTAACGTATATGCACCTATAATGGATGTAGCCCGTGATCAGCGCTGGGGAAGACTCGAAGAATCCTACGGAGAATCACCCTATCTGGTGGCTCAGATGGGGATCCGGATGGCCCGTGGCATGCAGGGGCAAGGCATTGCTGCCACTTTAAAACATTTTGCCGTTTATAGTAATAATAACGGCGCCAGAGAAGGATTAGCCAGAACGGATCCGCAGATTCCGGAAAGGGAAATGCGGGACTTACTGCTCTATCCTTTCAGGCATGTGCTGGACAGCGTGGAAGTCATGGGGGTTATGTGCTCCTATAATGATTACGACGGCGTCCCGATTACCGGAAGCCGGTACTGGCTGACAGATGTGCTGCGTGATAAATTCAAATTCAAGGGGTATGTGGTCAGTGATAGCGATGCCATGGAATATTTATTTTCCAAGCATCATGTGGCTAAGGATTTTAAGGAAGCGGTTTACCAGGCGCTGATGGCGGGTATGAATGTCAGAACTACTTTTGCTCCACCGGATAATATGATCAAGGCCGCCAGAGAACTGGCCCTGGAAGGACGTTTGCCGGATTCTGTTTTAAATAGCCGGGTGGCAGATGTGCTGCGTGTGAAATTTAAATTAGGATTATTTGATCATCCTTACGTAGAAAACCCCGACCACAGTAAAGCAATCGTCAACAGTGCGGATCATCAGGCGGTGGCCCTTAGGGCCTCCAGAGAAAGTATTGTACTGTTGAAAAATAAGGATCAGCTATTGCCTTTGAGTAAAACACTCCGGAAAGTGGCCTTAATCGGTCCGAATATACTGGATAACGATTACGCCCACACACATTACGGTCCTTTAATGTCTCCAAGCGTAAATATATTAGAAGGAGTGCGTCAGAAGCTGGGTGCTGCCAGGGTGCTCTATGCAAAGGGGTGTGATCTGGTGGATAAGAACTGGCCCGAAAGCCAGATTCTTCCCGAGGCGCCCGATCCGGCCGCCAGAAAAATGATGGATAGTGCCGTAGCTGTTGCCAGGCAGGCAGATGTCGCCATTGTTGCGCTGGGAGGTAATACAAGAACAGCAGGAGAAAATAAAAGCAGTACGGATTTAAACCTGCCAGGATTCCAACAGCAGTTGATTCGGGAAATTTATGCGACCGGAACACCGGTAGTCGTTGTATTAATCGGAACACAGCCCATGACCATTAACTGGATTAATAAATATGTCAAGGGGATTATTTATGCAGGATATCCTGGCGTTCAGGGTGGGACAGCTATAGCAGATGTTTTGTTCGGAGATTACAATCCCGGAGGTAAACTAACCCTGACCTTTCCTAAATCTGTCGGACAGCTGCCCCTTCATTTTCCGTCCAAGCCAAATGCACAGAGTGATGAGGGAGAAGGCGCAAAAATTAAAGGACTGCTCTTTGCTTTCGGGCATGGGTTAAGTTATACCAGTTTTAATTATACGAATCTGAGGGTAACACCTGGCAAAATAAAAACGGATGGCACGACTACCGTCTATGTAGATGTCACCAACACCGGTAGCAGGGAAGGAGATGATGTAGTGCAACTTTATACCCGGGATCTGCTCAGTTCCGTAACTACCTTCGAAAAGAATCTGCGCGGTTTTGAAAGAGTACATCTAAAACCAAAAGAGACAAAGACGGTGCAATTTAAAATAGTACCCGACGATCTGATGTTATGGAACCGGAAGATGGAGCATGTAGTAGAACCGGGAGCTTTTAAAATTATGATCGGCCATAGCTCAACAGATATTGTCCTGACCGGACAACTGGAAGTGGAATAAAATCTTTTCTACATAGATGCTGAAAAAAAAGTCCAATTGAAAGGTATTTGTTTATCTTTTCAACTGGACTTTTTTAATGGCGGAAGTGAACGGTTGCTACTTCCATTCATTTATTACTTTCCGCTATTTTTTATCCTTTGTTTTCATGGATTTTGCCTGCCTGGGCGGACAGGAATGGCGCAGGATAAGTTTAGTTGGTAAAATGACCTGTTCCTTTTCATTGAAGTGATGATGATTGAGGCCGGATGATTCCCGTAGCTCTTTTTTTAGTAGTTTGACGATTGTTGCCGCAATTTGTTCGATGGGCTGAGCGATGGCCGATATGGAGGGTGTTAGCAGGCTGAAGTGGTTATTATCGTCAAATCCGATGACGGCAACCTGATCAGGGATTTTCCGGTTAAGTTCCTGCAGTGCCCTGAGCCCGTTTAAAGCCAGATAGTTGGTGGCAAAGATAACGGCGTCAATCTGAGGCTGGGTCTGAAAATAATATTTAATCTGACTGACAAGAACTTCTTCTGATAAGGTATAGGCAATTTCTAACAGGCAGGGAGCGTAATGGTGGTCCTCAATGGCTTTCTGATAACCGGCCAGTCGGTCAACCATCTGGCTTTGCTGGGATGACAGCGTAATAAAAGCAATGTTTTGATGTCCTCCTTCTATTAATAACTCTGTGGCTTCATGTGTCCCTTTGTAATTATCCACACAGACAAGGTTGGTTTGAATATCCGGCAAATATCGGTCAAAGAGTACCATTGGAACCTGATCGGATAAAAGCATCTGGATTTCAGCCTCTGTACCCGGAGGTGGTGCAATAATAAAGCCATCCACCAACCGGTCTCTGAAGGCTTTAATCAGAGATCTTGCTTTTTGAGGGTCGTTCTCGGTACTGGAGTAAAATAATTTATAATCATGCAGTGCAGCGTTGGTCTCCACCAGCCGGGCGATACCCGCAAAAAAAGGATCCGCTATATCTTCGACCAACATGGCCAGAATCTTACTTTTGCCTGTTCTGAGGCTCTGGGCAATTAAATTAGGCTGGTATCCGCATTTTTTCGCATGTTCCAGAACACGGTCCCGCATGGCATCACTTATGCGCCTTTCTTCAGTTTTTCCATTAAGAACGGCAGAAACCGTACTGATGGCAACGCCAAGATCGGCTGCTATGTCACGAATAGATATTTTTTTCTTCATTTTACTGATTGTTCAGTTGCCTGTTTGTGCAGGCTTTTAATTGCCTGGCTTTCAGGTTGTAACAATTATTAAATTTAATAATTGTTACAATGGTAATAAAAAAAATTAAATCCATTTAATTAAAAACGCATAATTATAGGTAATGCAGTGCAGCGTTTTTAGATGGAATGAGGATATTATGAGCTCCGGGCCGGCCGCAATTTAAAGGATTATTAAATGAATCCACAATACTTTGAAAAGCTTTCGTATGGAACTGTCATCCCGCTTATATTTGTCACTTAGTTAAAGGTTTTCCGCTATTTTAAAACTATTTTTTTAAGTACTGGCGGTAAAAAGGGATCTGAGAGACTTATAAGTTGCTCCTGCCTGAGCGCATTGCGCTGGCAAGTATGTTTCGCACTGACTGTAAATTTATATAATAAAATGAGGATGAAAAATATATTATCGGTAAGAAATAACTGTTATCATGTAGGAAATTTATTTTTCAGAGGGCTTCTCAGTTGCCTGGCTGTATTGGCCATGGGCTGTGTATCTGTGAGTCTGGGACAAAAAATTAATTACACAACCGAATTACAGGATTTATATAAGGCTGTGGATACTCATTTCTATTTACCGGATAGTGGTTTTTATAAGGAGCATGCAGTCAGAGAAAAACAGGATAATGCAGTATCCTATTTATGGCCCCTTTGCGCACTTATCCAGGCGACAGAACAGATGGAAACTGTTTTTCCAGGTCGTAATTATATGGATCAGGTATACCAGGTTATTGAAAAATATGATGATCCTGCTCCTCCCAGTGCGGGTTATGATTCCTATCCGGGGCGTTTTAAAAGAGAAGATCGGTATTATGATGATAATCAGTGGATTGGGATTGCAGCTATGGATGCTTATAAAAGGAGCCATAAAAAACGAGATCTGGAATTGGGAAAGAAGATCTGCCGGTTTATGCTAACCGGGCTGGATACGGTGTCAGGCGGCGGTATATATTGGCGGGAAGGGGATAAGCAGACTAAAAATACCTGCAGTAACGGCCCGGGCATTATTTTACTTTTACAGCTCTATCAGGCCACACATAAGAAAGCTTATCTCACCCAGGCGCTTGCTGTTTACAACTGGACCAATAAACAATTAAAAGCGCCGGATAATTTGTACTACGATAATTTAAATGTAGTATCCGGTCAAATAGGAAAACATAAATTTTCCTATAATACAGGTACCATGCTGCAGTCGAATGTTTATTTATATGAAGTGACAAAAGATGGCAGATATTTAAATGAAGCCAAGACTATCGCAAAAAGTGCAGCGGATTATTTTTTAGCGCAGGACCACTTTAGAGATGATCTCTGGTTTAGTGCCGTACTACTTAGAGGTTTTGAGCATCTGTACAGACATACGCACAATGCAGTTTATTTACAGGCATTTGCCCGTTGCACAGATAAGGTACTTCAAGAGGATAAAGCGGCATCTGGGTTGGTTGGCGTGCAAAAAACGGTGAATCTGGTCAATCAGGGAGGCATGCTGGAGATTCTGGCCAGGTTGGCGGCTTTGCAGCAAAAAGGGGTATTATAAGAAATACGGATATTTTATGGGTAGCTATGATTAATTGTAGCGGATGGCCGCTGTGTATTTAAAAAATAACAGCGGCATTTTTAAGGGCAGCGCGTAGCTGCATAAAAAATACTTGTCCCTGCAATGGTGGTAAACCGGCGGCAAGGGTACATATAAGTTGGTCGGATATCTGGCCTGTGGAGAGTGGACGCTGGATGAGACCGCTTGATCAGCGATTAGAATTCCTGGATAAAACAGGACTGCCGGGAGAAATTAAGTACTTAATTTTCTGAGGATTAAGGCGGCAGTTGTCTAAAGGGGAGCTGTTATCTCAGGTGTGTAACCTTAGTTTCAGCAATGATATACAGGTATCTGGTTATTTAAAGATGGCATAACTTATTGTATCGTATGGACGGGTTGCATATAGATGACGATTGTTTATTAAGAGCAATTGCTCAAAATAATGAATGGGCATTTACAAAACTGTTTTATGCCCATAAGGACAAGGTATATACGATTGCCATGATGTTTACCAAAAATGAAACGGACGCAGAAGAGATTGTTCAGGAAGTGTTTTCGCGTATCTGGAAATACAGGGAAAAACTGCCTGAAATTAAAAACTTTTCGGCCTGGATTGCTACCGTAACCAAACACCGGGCACTGACTGCATTACAAAAAATAGCCAGGGAAAGGACAGAAAGACAGCAGCTGTATACACTTTCTGAAAATCAAACCCTTTTAGATGCAGATTATAATCTAAAAGAAGTGCAGTCGCTGTTGCAGACTGCTTTGCAGCTATTAACACCTCAACAACGGAAGGTTTTTGAATTAACCAGGATCAACGGCCTGGACCGAAAAACAGTGGCAGCCTCACTGGGACTGTCCCCTGCTACTGTAAGCGTACATTTAACGATTGCCCTTCGCCGGGTGCGCAGCTTTTTATATGAACATAGCTATGAGATAGTCCTGCTTGTGATCTTTTCTTTTTTACAATAATTTTTTTTAAAGACCTAATAACATCTGTTCGTCCCGAGGTCTTTATAATAGCAAATCAATCAATAGATGGATAATCTGAGGCTGAAAAGCTTATTGCTGAAGTATATCAATGATGAACTGACTTCCATGGAGGAAGCTGAGTTTTTTGAACTAGTCAGCGATCCGGCGGAGTTAAAGCGCCTGCGCGCCATTGCGGAAAAGCTGGATATAACCGGCACTGCGTCCCTGGAATTAGCGCAGCCAAAGGCAGATGATATATTATCGGATATTCTGGGTTTTGCCAGAGAGCCGGACCTTGCAGAAGCGTTGCCGGGCGATGGTGCCGATGGAAAAGCCGGAAAGAAGCGCTCTTATAGACGCATCGCCGCAGCAGCCATAGTTTGCGGACTGGTCTTAGGTGGCGGATGGCTTTGGCGTTTCAGCAGACCTAGTGGTAATACTGCGTCAAAAATAGCGCAAAACCTCGTTATTCAGGATGCGATGCCAGGGCATACGGGTGCGGTACTTACTTTATCTACGGGCAAAACCTATTTACTGGATACGGCGGCCAATGGCCTCATTAGTCCGGGTATCCGTAAGGCGGATCAGGCTTTAAATGTTACTGCGGATGCAGGCGTGTATGAGGCGACCCTGGAAACGCCCTATGGTAGCGTCCAGCAACTGGTCTTAAGTGATGGGACCAAAGTATGGCTGAATGCCGGCAGTACACTTCATTTTCCATCGGCATTCCGAGGACCCCAGAGAAGAGTGGAGTTAAACGGTGAGGCTTATTTTGAAGTGGTCCATAATGAGAAGCAACCATTTGTAGTAGTTGCGGGCGCTGATGTAATTCAGGATTTAGGAACCCATTTTGATGTCAATGCCTATTGTGATGAACCCAGCGTAAAGACTACCTTACTGGAAGGTAGTGTGCGTATCGGAGCATTTACTTTATCACCCGGACAGCAATACCAAAATGGCAAGATAAGCCGTGTCAATGCGGGTAATTCGATTGCCTGGGTCTCTGGATTTTTTCATTTTGAGAATGCGGATCTGTATTCGGTGATGCGGGAGTTGGGGCGTTGGTATAACGTAGATGTGCGCTATGAAGGTCAGATGGGTACGCAAAAATTCGAAGGCGATCTGCAGCGTAGTCTGAAATTGTCCCAGGTTTTAAAACTAATTGCGGGGATGGGGATTCATTATACACTGAACGGACAGGTGCTGACCATACGTTCTTAAGACAGCATTATAAATGAAATTGAGTGGATGTTTAATAGGAATTAATTGTTTTGATGTGATTATGGCTTAGGAAAATTTTATTGTTTAACCCAAACATTGCAAAAGTATGCTTAGAAGTGTTTCGTCCATTGGACGAAGGCAATTGCTTTTATCAATAAAGCTGGTGCTTTCGTTGATCTTTGTGGCTGCATTGGAGGCCAGTGGCCGGGTCCGGTCACAAAATATTACCTGTTCTTTTGAGGATGCCCCTTTAAAAACGGTGCTGAGTACCATTAAGGAACAAAGTGGTTATGTTTTTTTCTATAAGGCGGGCACGCTGGATAAATCAAAACCGGTGACCCTGCATGTGCGTGCAGTCGGTATACAGGAAGTATTGAAACAGTGTTTTGAAAATCAGCCTTTGGGCTATCAGATTGAGGATAAGACGATTTTAATTGTAGCCAGAAAGTCTGTTGCCACAACGGCCATCGGCAGTCAGATTTTTATGCAGCAACAACAGATTGAAGGTATTGTTACAGACAGTACGGGCCATCCGATAGGCGGTGTTTCGGTGCTGTTGAAAGGGACTTCTCAGGGGACAATTACGGATGCGGAGGGTCGTTATCTGATCATGGCCAAAAAAGGAGATGTGCTGATCTTTAACTATGTGGGATATGAAACCGAGCAGCTCATGGTGGGTGAGTCCACACAACTAAATGTTACTTTGCACAGTAAACCCACTGCATTAAACGATGTGGTGATTGTAGGGTATGGTACCACCACCAGAGAGAAACTGATTGGCGCGGTTGATCAGGTGACCAATAAGAATATTGAAAACCGACCGGTAGGAAACCTGACGCAGGCCTTGCAGGGGCAGGCACCCAGTTTACTTATCCAGCAAAAAAGCATGGATCCCAATAATAACGCGATCAACATTAATATCAGAGGATTAAATACCAAAACGAATGCATCACCGCTGGTGGTGATTGACGGGATGATTTCTGATATCAATAATATGAATAGCCTGAACCCTAATGATATTGATAAAATATCCATCTTAAAGGATGCTGGTACGGCAGCGATTTATGGTTCCAGGTCTGCCAGCGGGGTTATTTTGATTACCACCAAACATGGTGCTAAGAATATGGCACCCAATATAAAATTAGGGGCTTCGGGAGGCGTGCAGACGGCTGATATTTTATATCATCCGGTAGAAGGCTGGCAAAATGCGACATTACTGAATGTTGCCCTGACCAATGGCGGCAACAGCCCTGCTTTTACGCCCGAGCAGATTCAGGATCTTAAAGATCATAAGGATGCACCATGGATGATGGATTATATCTTTAAAAACGCCGCTCAGCAGCGCTATGATGCCAGTGTTTCAGGCGGGTCAGCTGCCAGCAGTTATAATGTTTCCGGTAGTTACTTCGGTCAGGGCAGCAATTTTATCGGACCGGGTTACGGCATCCAGCGTTATACCCTGCGTACAAATTATACCACAGAGTACAAAAGACTCAAATTAAATGTGATTTTAGGGTACGTGCGCAATGATGGTAAAGGAGATCAGGCAAATGCCGGTTTTAAAATTGCGGATGCCAGTCGTACGCCTAAATACTATTATAATAATCCACTCTCTGATGATGGCAGATATATCGTCAGTTCAGTGGGAACCAATACAGCTGCCGCTTTAGAGTTGGGAGGTTATAACAAACATAATAATGACTGGGTGAATGTAGGAACTGCTCTGGATTTTACCATCACTAATGATTTAAAGGCCAGAGGCGTTTTCGGATATGATCTGAACTCCAACTGGAATTTTGTGCGTAACCTGCAATATCCTACCTATAATAGTATTGAGAGTACTGAACCTGTCCTCAATAATACGACCCGTAATACGGAAAACTATTCCTCAAAAAATGTGTATATCAATGCACAATTCCTGCTGGATTACAACAAAAACTTCGGCAAGCATGAAATTGCGGCCATGGCCGGCGTTTCTCAGGAAGTCGTTAATAATAAATCCATGCAGGTGATCACGGAATTTACTGATCCTGATTTAGGAACGCCTGTTTCTGAGGGAGATAACCAGACCACTTTTGACAATAGCAGAACCCAGGTAAACGGGACGCTGAAAAGGGTGATTCAGTCCGTATTCGGACGTCTGGATTATAGTTATGACAGAAAGTATTCTGCGGAATTTACCATTAGAAGTGACGGCTCTACCCGTTTCCCCAAAGAGAACCAATGGGGTGTCTTCCCTTCTTTATCCCTGGGCTGGCGCGTGTCGGAAGAACCGTTTATGCAGTCCTACAAGGATAATGTAGGTAGCTTAAAACTGCGCGGTTCCTGGGGGATTTTAGGCAATCAGGAAATCGCCGATTATCAGTATTTTACGACTTATACGGTGTATTCTAATGTAGTGGGTTTTGATAATACGATATACTCCGGGACTGGCTTTCAGATTGGAAGCCCCGATTTAAAATGGGAAAAAGTAAATACCAGAAACATAGGAGCGGATCTGGGCTTTTTTAATGACCGGCTGACCGTTAATCTGGACTATTTCTATAATAAGACGAATGATATCCTGTTAAGCCCGATAACACCGTCTGTTTTGGGTACCACACTAGGAGATGTGAATATCGGTTCTATGGAGAACAGAGGCTGGGAAGTGACCTTCAATTATCAGTTTAAAACAGGGGAAGTCAGCCACTCCGCATCCTTTAATATCGGCAATACGCAAAATAAGGCGCTGGATTTAGGCAATCCGCAAATCAGGGTGATTGATAATGTGGGCTTTATTCAGCAAAACGGACTGCCGCTGGGGGCCTATTACGGCTTAAAAACGGACGGTCTGTTCCAGAGTAAGGAAGAAATTGCTAATTCTGCCATACCGGTGGGTGTTTCTCCACAGCCGGGTGATGTCAAATATGTAGACAGAAACGGAGATGGCATTATTGACGATAACGACCGCCAGTATCTGGGAGACGGCTTTCCGCATTATAATTTTGGGTTGAACTATAGCCTGAATTATAAAGGCTTTGATTTTGCTGTTTTGATTCAGGGGGTTGGTAAAAGACTGCAGTCTTTAAGAGGGGATATTTTCATGCCATTTCATAACGGAGCCTGGTATCCGGTTATTTTCCAGCATGAGCTGGACACCTGGACTGTTACCAATACAGATGCCCGGTATCCAAGGTTAACCACGGATAATTCTTCCTCTTTTTCTAATAACTGGGGACGTCCCAGTGATGCGGTGTTATTGAATGCCAAATATATTCGGGTTAAAAATATTCAGTTAGGTTATACACTGCCCGGTAAACTGACGGGTAAATGGGGACTTAAATCAGTACGTGCATTTATCAATATGCAAAATCCATTTACGTTCTCTCCGAATTCATTTATCGATCCGGAATCAACAGAGTTTGATAATCTGTTGAACTCCAGTGGCGGAAACAGTGGTAGAAACTATCCGACCCTGAAGTTTTACGGTGGTGGTATTAATATCAATTTTTAAACTGAATGAAAATGAAAAAAGCGATATATATAATAATAACCGTTTTGACGGTAACCCTGTTTTTTTCCTGCCAGAAACTAACGGTCAGCCCAACGGATAAGTTTACGGATGAGAGTTACTGGACCTCGGCCAGTAAAGCAAAACTGGTATTAAATATGGCCTATAATCAAATGTATAGTGCCGGGACCATGTGGCAGGATGAACAGCTGAGCGATAACCTCGTGCACACCTATGGCACGAGTGATCCATTTTCCATCAGAAGGGGGGAGGCCACGCCGGCTTTGAGCCTTTTTGCTAATCAATGGAAAAATGATTACGGTGGTATTAAAACCTGCCTGGTTTTTTTGGACAATATTGACCGGATTCAGGATATCGACGAAACGACTAAAAATCGTATGATTGATGAGATTCGTTTTATCCGGGCCTTTATCTATTTTAGGTTGGTCAATTATTATGGGGATGTTCCTTTCTTTACCGATGAGATTACGCTGGACGATGCCTACAACGTAAAAAGAACCCCTAAGTCAGAGGTGATGGCTTTTATTCACAGCGAACTGGATGATATCATTAAAGCCGGGAATCTGCCTGCTTCCGATAATTTAAGTGAGGATGAAAGAGGACGCATTACCCTTGGCGCTGCGGTGGCTTTTCAGGCCAGAGCTTATCTGTATGAGAATAATTACCAGAAGGTGAAGGAATTAACCGGAGAAATGATTAATGATCAGGATACCTACGGGCACTATAGCCTATTTACTTATAATGCCGATAAGGCCATGAGTTATTTTATGCTCTTTACTCCGGAACAGGAATATAACAGCGAAGTGATTTTGGATATGACTTATGTGCCCAATCTTAAAACCTGGTCTACCATGAAATCCATGGCGCCCATTTCTAAAAAAGCGGAGATTTCATCTGATAATCCTACTCAGGAACTGGTGGACGCTTATATGACCCTGAACGGCTTACCTGTGAAAGGTACCGGTAAAGATCCAAGTTACAAAGAGAGTGATCCATATGTAAATAGAGATCCCAGGTTATATGCGACTATTGTCTATGATAACTATAAATGGCTGAATAAAGACGGATCCATAGATATCATCAGGACTGCCAAAGGCAGTGGTACGGATGATTCCTATATCAGTCCGGTTGACAGGCAGACCAAGACCGGTTATTATGTGCATAAATATTTTGACTGGACGATGAGTGATAATTATGAATCAGGTCTGAATATCATTATGTTCCGTTATGCAGACGTATTGCTTATGTATGCT
>Ga0164242_10000910_pt1 | contig 35209 bp, 30 predicted proteins | sample OricomgcompostMG_FD_108783 | JGI IMG/M metagenome (GOLD analysis project Ga0164242, IMG submission 108783) | Miracle-Growth compost microbial communities from Emeryville, California, USA - Original compost - Miracle growth compost (MG) ... | reverse complement strand
CTGGTTTCGGGCCTGCGCGGCGCCGGCGCGGTGGCAGGGATCGTCATGCTGCCGCTCGCCGTGCCGCTGCTCATCTTCGGCGCCGGCTCGCTCGACGGCGGGCCGGCGGCATTGAAGCTGCTCGGCGCTGTCAGCCTGGTGCTGGTTGCCGGCGCGCCGTTCGTCGCCGGCGCCGCGATCCGGGTGGCGAACAGCTAGATCGGTCGCCACTACCGTTCGTCCCGAGTAGCCGTCGAGCTTGTCGAGATGGTGTATCGAGGGACCAACGTGTCTCGATACGGGTTCTCGACAAGCTCGAGCCCTACTCGACACGAACGGACTCCTTTGAGACTTTTCGCCGGTGGCCCGGCCATCCTAAAACCCCGGTTAACCTTCTTCGGATAGCGTGGCGCAATGCTGCGGGTCCTTACCTTGTCGACGCTGTTTCCGGACGCGAGTCGACCCAATTTCGGCGTGTTCGTCGAGCGCCAGACGATCGGCCTGGCCGCGCTGCCCGACCTCGCCGTGAAGGTGGTGGCGCCGATCGGCCTCCCTGCATGGCCGGTCGCGTGCCTGCCCACCTATCGCGCCTTTGCCCGACTGCCGCGGCATGAAACCTGGAAGGGCCTCGATATCAGGCGACCGCGCTTCATCACTGTGCCGGGAACAGGCGGCCGGCTGCATGTTGCAGCGCTCGTCCACGCGCTGAAGCCACTTCTCGATCGGCTGCGAGACGATTTCGCGTTCGACGTGATCGATGCCGAGTTCTTCTTCCCCGACGGCCCCGCCGCGGTGGCGCTCGGCCGGCGTTACGGCGTGCCGGTGTCGATCAAAGCGCGCGGCGCCGACATCCATCATTGGGGTCGCGGCCCGACTGCCTCGCAGGTCCGTCGCGCCGGCCGCTGCGCCGCCGGGCTGCTTGCGGTATCGGCGGCGATGCGAGGCGACATGGCGGCATTGGGGCTCAATCCCAAGCGCATCCGCATTCACCATACCGGCGTCGACCTCGATCGCTTTCAGCCGGCCGATCGTGCTGCGGCGAAGGAAGCGCTCGGTATCGGCGGACCGCTGATCGTCTCGGTCGGCGCGCTGATCGAGCGCAAGGGCCACGATATCGTCATCGCCTCCCTCGCCGAGCTGCCGAACGTGACGCTGCTGATCGCCGGCGAAGGACCGGAGCGTCGGCGGCTCGAGGCGCTGGTCGCGCGGCTCGGCCTTGGCGCGCGCGTGCGGCTGCTCGGCTCGGTCGCGCATGGGAACCTGCCCCAGCTTCTTGCCGCTGCTGACGTGATGGCGCTCGCCTCCTCGTCGGAAGGACTGGCCAACGCCTGGGTCGAAGCGCTCGCCTGCGGCACGCCGATCGTCATTACCGATGCCGGCGGTGCGCGCGAGGTGGTGACGAGCGAAGCCGCCGGCCGAATCGCCGCGCGTGAGCCCGCCGCCTTCGCCGCCGCCATCCGCGACGCGCTGGCGGCGCCCCGCCCGGCCGGCGAAGTTCGTGCTGCTGCGCTCGGTTTCACCTGGCCGGCCAACGCCGCCGCGCTGGCGGCGCATCTTCGTCAGCTGGTTGCCGCGGCACGTCCGACGAGTGGGCAGGATATCGCGGCATGACGACCGATCTGCACGAGAGCGGAATGGAAACGGCGCCGCTGCGGCCTCGTGCGCCGCGGACCAAGCTGCTGCTCGCCGCGACAATCGAGGACACCGCGGGCAAGGCGGCGGTGCGCATCCGCGACCTGTCGGAGGGCGGGGCGCTGCTCGAAGGCGGCGTGCTGCCCAATGCCGGCGAGCACCTGACGCTACGGCGCGCCGAGCTGGCAGTGGCGGCGACGGTCGCCTGGCGCGGCAGCGGGCGCTGCGGCGTGCGCTTCGACCGCGCGATCTCGGTCACGCAATGGGCGGCGGGGCTTCGCCTGTCGACCGGCAATACCGAGGGCCAGGCGCGGGTCGACGCGATCCAGGCGCAGGTACGTGCAGGTGCGCCGACAGCGCCGCCGCCTCCCCCGCCGCCGGCCATCAAGGGCGAGCTCGACCAGCGCCTCGCCGAGGAGATCGACTATGTCGCACGGCTGATCGAGACGATGGGCGACACGCTGGCCGACGAGCCGGCAGTGATCCATCGTCATCCGCAGACGGTGCAGGGCTTCGATCTGGCGACGCAGGTCCTGCGCCACCTGGCGGCGGTGCTCTCCGCCGACGATCGCAGCGCGGCGGTCGGCGCGATCGGCATGGCCGACCTGCGCGCGCGCCTGACTCGTCGCGCCAATTTCTAGGAATCGGGCGGCGTGCGCTCGATCTTCGGCAGCGACGCACAACATTGCGCGATCGCCGCGTGCACCGATTCGAGATGGCGCCAGGTGTCGGCCCCGCTCGGTGCATCAACCATCGGGTTGTAGCCGGTCGGCGCGATCCCTTGCCCGTCCATCACCGCAAACCAGCTCGCGTCGCGGAACAGCTCGTCATTGGCCAGCACGAGCCGCGCCGAATGGCGGAAATGGTCGATCCTGGCCTGTAGCGTGTCGGGCAAGGCCGTCGCCTGGCATTCGCGCCACATCGGCTCGGTGCGGCCGTGCGTCATCGTATAGTGCAGGATCAGGAAATCGCGGACCTGCTCCATCTCGGTCACCATCAGCCGGTTGAACTGGCCGGCGAGCAGCGGGTCGCAGTCGCGCCGCGGGAACAGCGAGAGCAGCTTGGCCACGCCGCTCTGGATGAAATGGATGCTGGTCGATTCGAGCGGTTCGAGGAAGCCGCTCGACAGGCCGATCGCCACGACGTTCGCCCGCCAGCTCTCGCGCCGCTGGCCGGGGAGGAAGCGGATCAGCCGCGGCTCGCCGGTCGGCGGCGATTCCATGCCGGCGATCAGCGAGGCGCGCGCCGCCTCGTCGTCCTGATAGCGGCTGCTGAAGACATAGCCGTTGCCGGTGCGGTGCCGCAGCGGGATTCGCCAACGCCAGCCCGCCTCGGCGGCAGTGACGCGGGTATAGGCGGTGACCTCGGTTTCCGGCGCGCACGGCGCCGCCCAGGCGCGGTCGCAGGGTAGCCAGTGCGTCCAATCCTCGAACGCCGCCCCGAGCGTCTGCCCGATCAGGAGACTGCGAAACCCCGAGCAATCAACGAACAGCTCGCCGGCGATCCGCTCGCCGCTTTCGAGCACCAGCGCCGTGACGAAACCGCTCTCGCCGTCGCGCTCGACCCGCTCGACCTTGCCCTCGATGCGCACCACGCCTTGTTGCTCGGCGCGCTCGCGTAGGTGGCGGGCGTAGAGGCCGGCGTCGAAATGATAGGCATAGCCCAGCGTCGAGAGCAGCGAGCGGCGATCGGCGACGGGGTGCTGGAACCGCCCGGCGCGCGCGGCCTGCGCGTTGAGCGAATAGGCCTCGGTCGGCGCGTCATGGCCTTCCAGCCGCGCCCGGATCAACCGGTGGAGGAACATGACGCCGTCTCCAGGCGGCCCGAAGGTGCCGAACGGGTGGAGATAGCCGCTGCCTGGCCCGTTCCAGCCGACGAACTCGATGCCGAGCTTCCACGTCGCACCCGTTGCCGCCATGAACGGCGCCTCATCGAGTCCGACGATCTGGTTGAACCAGTGGATCGTCGGGATCGTCGCCTCGCCGACGCCGATCGTGCCGATCGCATCCGATTCGACCAGCGTGATCGACACCCCGGCGCCGGTCAGCGCCTTCGATAGCGCCGCCGCGGTCATCCAGCCGGCGGTGCCGCCGCCGAGGATCACGACGCTGGTGATGCGATCGTCGGTCATCAACACGATCCTAGCGGCCGATCAGCCGGCAGGGCAACGATCAGCCGCACTGGCGGGCGGGCGATGCAGCGCGAGGAAAACGGTGCTCCACAATTGCGCGGCGTTCGATTCGTCGACGTCCTTGGCGCCGGCGCCGAACGCGACGACGTGATAGCGTCCGTCGGCATAGCGCCACGACCACAACTCCGACGACTGGTACGCCCTGGTCGCGTCGATCGCATCCCACAGGCAGCTTTGCGCGACGGCAAGCTTGTGGCGAACGCCCGCGGCAAGATCGGAGCGCGCCAGTTGCCGCGCGAGGCCCGCGGCGGCGAGCGCCTGCTGCCACGACCACACCACCGTGCCGTGATAGGCGCCGGAGCCGAACTCGGCCTGCAACGCCGGCGGCGCGAACACCGGGTTGGCGACCAGCATCCCGGCGCCGGTCATCAGCCCGACCGGGAACGGCCGTGCAATCGTCTCCGCCATCGTCGCCAGGTCGGCATCGGACGGATGACCGAACAGCAGCGCGAAGCCGACATCGCTGTTCTCGATCGGCACCGGCTTGCCCGCGGCGTCGAGCGCGATCGCGTCATAGGCGACCGGCTGATGGTCGGCCGCCTGCAACGCCGGACCGGCGGAAACCCCGGCCTTGGCCGCATAAGCGGTCACCTGCCGACGCGCCTCGGCAGCGGGAACATGCAGCGCCAACAACGGCGGCGCCTTGGCCTGCCACGTCGCGGTCATCGCCGGCAGCGCGGCGAAATCGCGGGAATCGGCGGGTGTGAGGTAGGGATCGAGCAGATGGCTGCGGTAGAGGTCGAGCGCCGCCTGCAACGCCGCCGGCACGAACACCGCGTCGACATCGTAGGGATAGCGCCCGCCGCCAAGCCCGGTGTTGCTGTCGCGCCACTCGCCGGCGTCCATGCCGGGCTTGAGGTGGAGCAGGTTGGCATAACGCGGATCGGCCGCGAACGGCTTGGCCGCGGCAATGACGAAGCGCAGGTTGCGCATCAGCGCGTCGCCGAGTCGCTCGCCCCGGTCGCGCTCGGCGAGGAAGGCGGCGGCACGCGCGCGGCCGCGCGGATCATCGAGCAGCCAGGCGCGCGCGACGGGCGCGAGCAGCACGTTGCCGTCGATCATGTTGTAATTATAGGTCGGCGCCGCCGAGCGGCTACCGCCGGCCTTGATATGATCGAGGATAGCGAATTCGCCGATATCCTCCTCGTGCGCCACCTCGCCCGAGGGCGACAGCCGTTCGAGTACCGAGCGCAGGCCGGTCTCGACCGCCTGCGGCTTCAGCGCCGGCATCAGCAACCGCACCGACATCAAGGTATCGCGCCCGAAATAGGTATCGAAGCGCCACGAGCCGGCGAGGAACTTCTCGCGGTAGCTCAGGAACTCGAGCGCGTGCCGCGCCGCCGGATCGGCCGCCGCCTTGCCATTGAGCAGATCGGCGATCGGCACCGGCGTCAGCGGCTTGTCGCCGGTCAGCGCCGTCACGCTGAGACCGATCCGGCCATCGGCTCCGGCGACGAACGTGCCGTGATCGATCCGGCCGTTGGTCACCTTTAGACTCAGCCGATAGCCCGGCGCGCCGTCGAGCCGGTCGCGTGTCCAGGTCACGCCATCGACACCATAATGCGGCGCCGTCAGCACCATCGCCGGCGCGGTGCCGAGCGCCTGGTAATCGCGCAGCACGCGGATGCTCGACAGCACCGCCTGCTTGACGACGAGGTGCGGTGCGGAGACGGAGGCCGTGAAGGTGACGCCGTGAAGCGCCCTGCCTTTTTTGTCGGTGACGGTAACCGGCTTTGCCGGCGCGGCCATCACCCATTGCGCCGGCCTCGCCGTAGGCTCGAACCACAGCCCCACGCCGCTGTTGCCGGCGGGAAAGGCGACGATCAGCCGCGGGTCGATGCCCGAGCGCAGCACGATGTGCGCGGCGACCGGGCCAGCGCGGACGAAGCGGTTGAGGTTGAGCCCCTCCTGCCGGCTATATTGCTCGGCAGCCGGCGCTGCGCTGGCCAGCGCCGCGCACCACGCCAGCGCCGCCCCGCGCCACAGCGTGCCCCACCGCCGCATCATCACCTCCGTCGCCGCACGCCGGCGGTCAATCGAGCTTGAAGGTGATGCTGGCGAGCGCGTTGGTGCCGACGATCGCGCGGCCATAGAAATAGCCGTTGACGATCGACTGCGTCTGGCCCTGTCGCGGATTACCCTCGGTGAAGCCCTTGACGTTGGTCAAATTGTCGACGCTGACGTTGATGTTGATCCTGGGCGTGATGTCGACGCTGCCGCCGATCGACAGCACGCCGTAACTCGGCAGTGCCACGCCATCGCCGGCATCGGCGTAGATCTTGCCGATATATTTGTAGCGCAGATAAACCTCGCCCAGCCCGTGCGGCAGGATGAAGGCCGGCGTCACCGTCAGCAGCTTCTGCGGCGTCCGCTCGGGCACGTTGCCGTTGTATTCCGGATGGGCGACACCCTGGAAGGAGAGGCTGGTCAGCTTCGGCTGCTGATAGACGCCCTCCACATCGAGGCTGAAGAAATGGACCGGATTCCACGTCGCATCGGCCTGGATGCCCCAGATCTTGTCATCGGCGACGGCGTTAACGATGTCCGCCGGATTATCCGGGTTGTTGAAGGTGTAGGTCTGGTTGTTGAAGAGCGTCCGGAACGCAACGACCGAACCCGAGAAGCCATGGGTCTGCGCACGGACGCCGCCCTCATAGAGCGTCAGCTTGGCCGGCTGGTTGTAGAACGGCGTGTTGATGCCCGTGGTGGTGTCGAGGTTGCTGCCCGGCCCGCCGGTCTGGAAACCCTTTGCATAGCGGGCGTAGAACGAGATGTTGCTCGTCAGCGCGTAATTGACGCCGGCGGTATAGGCCCAGGCATGGAAGTTCCCGGTGCCGCGCGTGTAGGTGCCGTTGAAGCTCTGCCCGAGATCGGTGATGATGCCCGGCGTACCGGCCGGGACCGTCGGGTTCGGCACGTAGATGTTGCCGGCGTAGAAAACGTCGTGGCCATGCTCGTATCGCGCGCCGAAATCGATGTGCAGCTTGTCGCCGATCTTCAACTCGTCGTTGAAATAGCCGTTGACCGAGGTGAAATCGTCCTTGTTGATGCCTTCGCCCCAATTGCCATAGCTCACCATGCCGTTGTTGGTGAGCTGGCCGATGACATCGTTCGCGCCGTTGAGAGCAACCACGTCGTAGATATGCGAGTTGTCCCGCACATCGTTGATGACGGTGGTGACGCCCGACTGGTTGTTGAACTTGCGGACCTTGTAGAACATGCCGCCGACGGTCAGCGAATTGTCGATGCTGCCGCCGCTATAGTCCCACTTGACGCCGAAATCGCTGCCGAAATCGCGCGTGCGGACGAATTGATGGTTGAGCACCGTCTCCTGCAGCAGGCCGTTGCCGTTGAGGGCGGCGAGCGCCGCGGTATCCGAAGCGGGGATGATCGCACCGCCCTGGGTATCGCGGATGCCGAACTGGGTCGTGCCGGCGAAACGCGGATCGGCCAGCGCCTGCATTTCCAGCGCGGCGACCGGATTGGCGGCGCTGGTCGGATCGAGATAGGTGCCCGCGGGAAACGGCGTATTGCCGGTGCTGCCGGGGAAGATGCCGTTGAAGTTGAACGTCGCATCCAGGTAGCGCGCATGGGCGAACAGGCTGATGCCGCCGCCCACCGGCTTTTCGGCATCGATCCGGTATTGCGTGGTCTTGGTGTGGATGCCGTCGGACAGGCTGAAATCCCACAGGCAATGGCCGGTCGCGCAGCTGTCGGGCACCAATATGTTGGCGAAAGCCCTGCCGCCGACATCGTCCGACTTGAGATCGAGGCCGGGGATGCTTTCGATCTTGCCGTTGCTGCTGTTCACATGGAACGGCATGTCGGCATAATAAGGATCGTGTTCATTGCCGCTCTTGAGCGTGAGGCGGACGTAGCCGCCGCCGGCGAGCTTCTGCTCGAGCATCGCCTTGATATGATAGGTGTTGTAGATGAACGGCGAGTGCCGAACGCCGCGCGTCGAATCGACATAGCCGCCGACGTTGAACGCCAGGGTGTCGGTGATCGGCGCGGTGAAATAAGCGTCGGCGCGATAATCGTCGTAGGTGGTGCCGGTGAAGCGCACCAGCGCCTCGGGATGATCGAAATTGGGCAGGCGCGAGATGAAGTTGATCGTCGCGCCCGCGCCGTTGGGCGCCAGGATGCCCGAGGTCCCGCCCTCTACCGCCTCGACGCGGTCGATCGTGATATCGTGCTGGAAATATTCGTCAGCGCCGCCGCCGCCGTAGAGGATCGGCATCCCGTCCTCCTCCAGCGTGATGAAGGTCTGGGCGCCGCCGCGAAGGCCGCGCACCGAATAGTTGTTGGAAACCGGTCCCGCGGTGCCCTCGACGAAGATGCCGGGGACGAGCTCAAGGATGTCGGCGGTCGAACGCGGCGCCTTGCGCTGGATATCGGCAGCGCTCGCCAGCGTGACGTCGGACGACGAGTTGAACAGCGTGCGCCGGCCCGACGTGTTACCGGTGACGATGATGTCCTGCATCGTATCTTGCGTCCCGGCCGGCGCCTGGGCGTCCGCCGTTGTCGGCTGCTGGGGAGGCGGCGCGGGAGCTGGAGTAGCCGTTTGCGGATCATCCTGCGGCGTGGTGCGGCTCCGGCCCGCGATGAGCACCGCGGTCCGGCCATCGAACGAAGCAACGCGCAGGCCCGAGGGCGCGAGCAGCCGGTGCAATCCTTGCTGAACCGTATAATTGCCGCGGACAGTGCCGACCCGCTTGCCTTCGGTCGCTTCGCTGGGCGCAAGAACCTGGACGCCGGCTTGCTGAGCAAAGGCGACAATGCCGCTCGCCGCCGGCTGGGCGGATACGTCGAATCGATGGACCTCGCCCTGCGCCATCGCTGGTGCTGCGACGGCACAACTGGCCACCGCCAGCGCCGTCAGTGAAATCGGTCCGAAGCACATCTGGCTGCTGAAACGCATGTCGAGACCTCCCAATTCTCGCGATCTCCCGTCGCGCTTCAACTGATGCGCGGGGCAAAGTTTTCCGTCAGGCGCGCGAATATTTATTCGGCGATGCGGATCACGCCGGGGGCGCGCTCGACTCGCCCGCCGACCATCGCCGCGCTCGCCGTCGCAAACCCCTCGAGATCATCGGTGCGGAACCAGCCAACCACCCGCCGTCCCGCAAGTGCAGGCGCCACTTCGAGACGCACGTCGTGGTAGCGGTTGAACTCGGCCGCGGCGGCAGCCAGCGTCATGTTGTCGAGCACGATCAGCCCCTGCCGCCAGGCGAGCTGCTGATCGGCGGCGGCGGGTGGCACCGCGGCAAGCTCGACGCCAACGTGGTCGCTGACCAGGGCGCGATGCCCGGCGGAAACGAAAATCGGCTTGGCGTCGGTATCGACCGACCAGATTTTCACCGTGCCTTCGGTGACCACCACTTCGGATGCGCCGCCATGCCGCCTCACGTCGAACGCAGTGCCGACCGCCTGGACGCGCACCGGGCCAGCGGCGACGGTGAACGGCCGCGCCCGGTTCTTGGCGACCTGAAACCACGCCTCACCCTCGGCAAGCTCGACATCGCGGCGATCTTCGCTGAACCGGACCCGGAGGCGGGTGTGGCTGTTGACGACGGCAACCGAACCATCGCCGAGCGGCATGTGGCGGATTTCGCCGACCGCGGTCGTGATCGAGGTGCCACGGGTCAGCAAGCGAATGCCGACGCCGCCGGCGACAGCGGCCGCCGCGGCGCCGACAGTTCCCATTGCCAACAGGCGGCGGCGGTCGATCCCCTCGGTCGGCGCATCATCGAGTCCGCCCAGCGCGCGACCGCGATCGAGCAGGCTCAGCCCGGCGAGCGCCCGCAGCAGCGCGCCGCGGTGCCGTCCGTCCTCGGCCAGCCATGTTTGAAGCGCAGCGCTTTCGGGCGCATCGAGCCCGCGATCGATCCGCGCGGCCCAGCGGCAGGCGAAATCGTCGATCATCGCCGCCTCCGCTTCGCCTTGCCGGCGCCCTTGCCGCGGCGGCGCGGCATCTCGGCGCGCTCGTCGTCGGTCATCGAATCGAGCACGCGCCTCAACCCGCGGCCGACCTCGTTCTCGACGATCTCCTCGCTGAGCCCGAGCCGCTGAGCGATATCGCGCTGGCTCAGCCCGTCGATCTTGCGCATTCTCAGCACCGTCCGCGCCCGCTCGGGCAATGCGGCGATCAGCCGCTCGACCCGCGCCAGCGCAAGCCGGCCGGCGACGATCCGCTCCGGCGAGAAATCGTCCTCGGGCAGCGCATCGTCGAGCTCGGCAAGGCCGCTCGCCGCCTCGATGCTGACGACGCGCGTCCGCCGGATCTGCGCCAGCACGATGTTGCGCGCGGTGCGGAACAGATAGCGACGCGGATCGCCGATGTGGCCGACATGATCGAGCGCGGCGATGCGGCAATAAGCTTCCTGCACGACATCATCGACATCGGCTGCCGGAAAGGTGATCGCCAGCCAGCGGCGCAGCTGCCGCTCGTGCGGCAGGATGTGGCGGCTCACCCACCCGATCAGCTGAGGCGACATCGGTTCCATGCAACTGTGCCGATAGATGCCTGATTGCGCGCTTTCCGTCAGCGAACAAATGGTTTTCAGCCGCGGCGGGCGAGTCTCGCCTGGACTGCGGCGCGCAATTCGGGCAGCAATTCCGCCTCGAACCAGGGATTGCGCCGTTGCCAGCCGACGACGCGCCACGACGAATGCGGCAGCGGGAACACCGACGGCGCGTAACGCCGGAACCCGCGCACGCGCTCGGCGAGCGTGGCGCCGGCGTCCTTCGGCAGATAGCGTTGCTGCGCATAGCTGCCGACCAGCAAGGTCAGCCGGTCGGGCGGCAACAGCGCAAGGACTCGCTCGTGCCACAGCGGGGCACATTCAGGCCGCGGCGGCGCGTCACCGCTCTTGCCCTTACCCGGATAGCAGAAGCCCATCGGCATCAGCGCCACCTTGGCCGGATCGTAGAAATCAGCCCGCTCGATCCCCATCCACGCCCGCAGCCGATCACCACTGTCGTCCTGCCACGGCACGCCGCTGGCGTGGACCTTGGTCCCCGGCGCCTGGCCGATGACGAGGATATCCGCGGTCGCGCCAAGCTGGACGACCGGCCGCGGCCCCAAAGGCAGATACGCTGCACAGTGCGTGCAGCGGGCGATTTGGTCGATCAGGGCGGCGATGTCGTCGGTCATGTGCAGATGGTACGGGTGGTCGGACTCGAACCGACAAGATGTTGCCATCGGCGGATTTTGAGTCCGCTGCGTCTACCAATTCCGCCACACCCGCGTGTCGCCGTGCCCGGAAGCCAGGCATCGACGGCGACGATGCTATAAGGGCGCCGCGGCGAGATTTCCAGACGGGATGTGACTGCCTGATCCGGCGCCCGCGGACGTAGCCAAACATTTCACTCACATGGGTCAAATTTGTTTCTTGTCAGAATGTTAGCCGCGGAACGATTCCACGCGGGCGCGGTTCGATCTTTGGCGCGGGTCCGATAGGGGCGGCGAGTTGTCGACCGTTTCCAAAAGGATTCAAAGCGGAGCCCCCTGGCGGTCGGCACCCGATTGCTTGAGGATCGACCGGCGCGTTTCCAGTGGCGCCGGATTGCGGGCGCGCTCGGCCGCCGTCGCGGTCAGCCGGTCAAGCAACGCCTGCCCGTCGGGCCAGTCCGCAATATCGGAAACCGCATTGATATGGCCGAGCGCGCCCGCGTCGACGAACTCGCTACCCCAGTAATAAGCGATCGATCGCGACCATTCGTGGGAGGCATAGGGATCGTCGCGGCTGGCGACGAGCAGCGACGGGAAGGGCAGCATCATCTTCGGGGTCGGCGCGAAGCCGGCCAGCCGATCGCCTTCGTCGAGATGATCGCAATCGGGCGGCGCGACCAGCAACGCACCGGCGACCGGCTTCCCGAACGCCTGCCCTTCGAGCGCGGCCCACCATGCCACCGCGAGACAGCCCAGGCTATGCGCGCACAGCACGATCGGTCCTTCGGAGGTGCGAATCGCCTGGCCCAGCCGGGTGATCCAGCTGTTACGGTGCGGCCGCGTCCACATGCCGAGATCGACACGGCGCATGTCGTTGCGCCGCCGTTCCCAGAGCGTTTGCCAATGGCCGGGTCCGGAATTGTCGACCCCAGGCACGGTAAGCACGAGTGGTGCGCCGTAGCCGCGAAAGCTGAGCGGATCCTGCATTTCATCCTCCGACTCTTGTTCGGCGAACATAACCCTACTAAACAGATAGACAATATGTAGATGTCGAGATGTGGTAGAATCGAGTTGGATTGATCAGCGGCCGGCTGGCGGCCGATCGCGCAAATTCGCCGGACCGGCGTATTCCTGGTCAGCCGTTCAAAGGGCGAAAGTGCGATCGGCGAGCGTGACGTTATCGAGCACGCGCGCGGTCTCATCGCGGACGTGAAGCATCACCTTGTGCAGGAAGCAATTCTGCTCCGGCACGCAATTGTCGCAACTTTCGTGGGCATTGCGACTGGCGCACGGCACCAGCGCAAGCGAGCCGCGCGTCAGGCGGATGATATCGCCGATGCTGATGTCGACCGGCGCCAGCGCGAGAAAATAGCCGCCGTCACGCCCGCGCTGCGCTCCGACGATGCCGGCGCGTCCCAGTTCCGACAGGATGACGGTCAGGAACTTGGCGGGGATATTTTCGGCCTCGGTGATTTCGGTCAGCGGCACCGGTCCATTACCATACTTTCCAGCTAGGTAATGAAGTGCTCTTATTGTATACCGAGTCCGTTGAGAAAGCATGGTGGACGCTATGCGCGGACAGGCACGATGCCGACAAGTCCCGATCTGATCGATCTGCTCTCGGCCGGCGCCGGGCTGATTTTCGAAACGATGCTGATCGCCTCGCTTTACGTCGCCACCGCCGCCGGCGTGCTGGTCGCTGCGCGACGCCGCCGGTTGCTCGGCGCGCTGAGCGGCGTGGCGTTGTTCGGCGTGCTGGCGGCACTGCTGGTATTCGGCGGGCCGCTGGCCACGCTGCGTGGCTATGCCGCCTGCGTCGACCGGGAAAATCCGCGCTGCTCGATCGGTTGATCGCCGACACACGTCTCGTGGCAGGAAAGCCTCGCCGACGAGCAAGGACGACGCGGGTTTCGTCAGGCTCCCCAGAAGCCGTCCGGTGCCGCGAACATCCCATCTGCATAGAGTCGCGCGCCCTGCGGGTCGTCGGCGAGGAACCATGCGCCGTCGAGGTCGACGATATCGCTGCACTGGCCGATCACGAACGCTGGCGCCATCGCGAGGCTGGAGCCGCCCATGTTGCCGACCATCACCGTCAACCCCAGACGCCGCGCCAGCGCCGCCATGCGCAGCGCTTCGGTAAGGCCGCCGCATTTGTCGAGCTTGATGTTGACGACGTTAAAACGGCGATGGTGGGTTTCTAGCTCGACCCCATCAAGAATGCTCTCGTCGGCGGCGACCGGAATCGGGCATCGCCAGCCATCGAGCAAATGCTCGCTGCCGCGGCGGACGGGCTGTTCGAGCAAGGCGATGCGCGCGTCGGCCAGCATCGCCGCCAGCGCGTCCAGATGCTCACCGCCATAGCCCTGGTTGGCGTCCACTCCGATCCAGATGTCAGGCCGCGCTCTGCGCACGGCGCGGACCCGCTCGGTATCGGCGGCGAGACTGCCGTCGAGCTTGAGCTTGAGCGCTTCCACCGGCGGGAAGGTCGGGCGTCCGCCGGGGCTCACCGTCCTGGTCCTCACGCAGATGTGGGCCGAATTCTCCTATTTCGGCCTCCAGGCGATGCTGGTCTATTACATGACGGGGCGGCTCGGGCTGAGCCAGGCACAATCGTCGCTGATCTATGGCGCCTGGGGCGCAACCTCGTTCTTCAGCTCGGCGAGCAGCGAGGCGGCGTGGGGATCGAGCCCTGCCAGATCGAGCGTCACCGTCATCTGTCGCCCGTCGATGGCGACGGCCATGCCGGGCGTGGCGAGGTCGCGCTGCGCGAACAGACCGAGCAGGCGGCACAGCAGGTCGGCGCTGGAATCGGCTTCGATCGTCATCCGTCGCTCCCCTTTCATGCCACCTCCCAAGCGACAGCCGGCGGCGCAGCCAGCCGCTCGCGCGCGAGCGCATCGGCCGCTCGATGCGGGGCGAGGCCGATGCGCTCGGCATAGTCGAGCATCGACGCAAGCCGCTGCCCGGTCGCCTCGACCCGAGCTGCCGCCTCGCCCGCGCTCCAACCGAGATATTCGGCCGCCACGTTGATGATCCCGCCGGCATTGACGACATAATCGGGCGCGTAGAGCACCCCGCGATCGGCCAGCCGGTCGCCATCCTCAACGCCCGCCAGCACATTGTTCGCGCCGCCGCACACCAGCTTCGCCTGCAGCCGCCGGATCGCGACGCGGTCGATCACCCCGCCCAGCGCGCAGGGTGCGAAGACGTCGCAGCGCGCGCCGAGGATCGCATCGCGGCCCATGATCTCGGCACCGTAGCGGCAGGCGATCGCCGCGGCGACGCCGGGACGGGGCTCGGCGACGATCAGCTTCGCGCCCGCCTCGTGGAGCAGCGCGCACAGCGCCGAGCCGACATTGCCGAGGCCCTGCACCGCGACCGTCAGGTCTTCGAGCCCGGCATCGTAGCGCCGCCGCGCCGCCTCGCGCATCGACAGGAACACGCCGAGCGCCGTCCATGGCGAGGGATCGCCACCGGGCCGGCCGCCGGTGGGGGCAAGGCCGGCGACATGATGGGTCTGCTCTCGCACCGCCGCCATGTCGTCGACCGTGGTGCCGACATCTTCCGCAGTGACATAGGCGCCGTCGAGATCGGCAACCGCACGACCGAAGGCAGCGAACAGGCGTCGGCGGTCGAACGTATCGTCGGGCAGGTCGATCACCGCCTTGCCCCCGCCCAGCGGCAGATCGGCCAAGGCGTTCTTGTATGCCATCCCCTCGGCAAGACGCAGCGCGTCCGCGGTCATCGCGGCCCGGTCGGGATAGTGCCACAACCGGCATCCGCCCGCCGCCGGCCCACGCCGTGTCGAATGCAGCACAATGACACCCCGGAGCCCGGTCGCCGCATCGCTGATGACGTGAACCGTCTCGGGCGGAACGGCTGGGCTATGGGGAACGTCGACCATGAAGCATCTCCTGTATTTCTGAAGAACACTTTCTCACGATTTGCGCGAAAAGAGTGGTCGATTCCCGGTGAAAGGCCTGATGGATGGAATAAAATTTTCTGAAACTTGATCACAAGAGGTGAATTGTGCCCAATGACCTCGATTCCTACGAACGCAAGATCCTGCGCGCGCTTCAGGAAGATGCGAGCCTCTCCACCGCAAACCTGAGCGAGACCGTCGGCCTGTCCCCCTCCCCCTGCTGGCGTCGGGTCGACCGGCTGGAGAAGGAAGGATTCATCACCCGCCGCGTGGTGCTGGTCGATCGCCAGAAAGTCGGCCTCAACGCGCACATCTTCGCGCAGGTGAAGCTCAATGCACACGGCCGCGCCAATCTGGACGAATTCGCCCAGGCGATCCGCTCGTTTCCCGAGGTGCTCGAGGCTTACGTGCTGATGGGTGTGTTCGACTTCATGCTGAGGATCGTCGCCGCCGACATCGACGCCTACGAACGCTTCTTCTTCACAAAATTATCCAAGCTGCCCGGCATTCAGGAAATCAACTCCACCGTCGCCCTGTCGGAAGTGAAGGCAACCACCGCGCTGCCGATCGACTGAGCAAAGGCCGCGCTCACCCGAGCCGCAGCGCGGCAGTCAGGTCGCCGGGCGGCGGGCCGCCCGCAGCCACCATCGCACGCTCGCGCTCGATCAAGCCCGGCAACTTCCTGAGGCCGAAGCGCCGCGTCAGGAAACGGGCGATCGAGCCGGTGTCGTAGATCGTATGGTCGACCTCGCCGTGGCGGGCATAAGGCGAGACGATGATCGCAGGGATTCGCGTTCCCGGTCCCCAGCGGTCGCCCTTGGGCGGCGCGACATGATCCCACCAGCCGCCATTCTCGTCGAAGGTGACGACCACCAGCATCTTGTCCCATTGCGGGCTGTGGCGCAGCGCATTGACCACGCCGGCGATATGGCGGTCGCCGGCATCGACGTCGGAATAGCCCGCGTGCATGTTGAGATTGCCCTGAGGCTTGTAGAAGGCGACCGTCGGCAGTCGCCCGGCCTCGACATCGGCGAGGAACTTGTTGGTGCGCGCCGTCTCGCCCAGGCCGCCGTCGCGCAGGTGCCGGGCGCGCGCCGCGGTGCCGGGGCCGAACTGCGCGAAATAGTTGAGCGGCTGGTGGTGCGGCTGGAAATTGGGCCGCGACGGAAACTCCGCGTCGGTGCCATGCCCGGCCAGCGCCGTGTCCCAGCCGCCGGCATACCACGCCCAGTCGACGCCGCGCGCCGACAGCACGTCGCCGATCGTCTCGTGATGCTGCGGCACGATCGTCTTCGGGCTCGACCAATCGGCATAGCCCGGCCGCTTGGGATCGAGATCGTAGGTCGGCGCATAGGGCGGCAGCATCGTGTTGACCGAATAGAAATCGGGCGTCAGCGAATTGGGCACGAAGCGCACCGGCCCGGCAAGCGCGCTCGCCGGCGAGGCGTCGGTCTGCTTCGGCCGGATGCCGCGCGGATCACTCGGATCGAACACGGTGATGCGGCCCTTCGCCGGGCTCTTGTCGGCATCGGGATAATAAGGCGGCCGCGCAGCGACCAGATATTGGTGGTTGAGATAGGAGCCGCCGAACGCGCCCATGAAGAAATTGTCACACAGGGTGAACTCGCGCGCGATCTGCCACAGCCTCAGGTTGGCGGCGTTGTCGGCATAATGGCCCATCACCAGCGCGCCGCTGTCGCCCCAGGCGACGAAGCCGTCGTTGCGCCCGCCGTTGATCTGCAGCTGGTTGTTGTAGAAGGCATGGACCAGGTCGCGCGTGACGAGCCCGTGCGGCAGCGGATCGCCCTCGGGCGTCCTGAGCGGGAACGGCGCGTTGGGGAGCGGCGCGATATCCTTCTCGTCGATCAGATACTCGCGATGCTCGACCACCTGCCGGTGCGGCACCAGCCCTTCCCAGATCGGCGGCAGCTGCTTCAGGATCGTGCCGTCGCGATCGCGCTGCACATAGCGTTCGGGCGGCACCTTGGAGAGCGGTTGCTCAAGACCCGGAAAATCACCGAACAGATTGTTGAAGCTGCGGTTCTCCGCGAAGATCACCACCACCGTCTCGATGTGCGCCCGGAGCGCCGCATCACCGACGTCGCGCCGCGGCGGCCGTGACGCGGCATCGGCGGTGCCAACCGCCGCCGCGCCCGCGACCGCCGCCAGCCCGCCGAGCAACAAACGGCGATCGGGGTTTTCCGGTTCGTCGGACTCGGACGGCGCAAAGCCTTGATCGGACATCATCATCTCCCTGGTCGGCGCTATTGGTACGTCTTTTTGACGACTTGCCGGTCTGCGGCCGTTTTTCAAGGATGGCATGGCCTGGCCGTGACCGGAGTCCCTGCGATGATCGAGCGTCGAGCGCCTGCGAGCCCGCCCGACCCAAAAGAAGCGCCGGGCCCGCTTCCGTCAAGCGTCCATCGGTTGATCGAGCGGACCGCGCTGGCGGATCCGGACGGCATCGCGCTGCGGCACGGGCCGCACGCCCTGAGCAAGGCCGCTTTCATTGCCCGCGCGCGCGCGCTTGCCGGTCATTTGCTCGATCGCGGCGTGACGCCGGGCTCGGTTGTCGCGGTGCGGCTCGATCGGTCGTTCGAGCAGATCATCGCCGGCCTCGCGATCCTGTCTGCCGGCTCGGCATTCATGAACATCGACCCGACCGACCCCGCCGAGCGTGCCAATCGTCTGATCCATGTCGGCGGCGCGGCCGCCGTCATCACCGACCGCCTGCACGCCGACGATCATGAAGGGATCGTGATCGCAGTCGACGATAAGCAGGTGCACGCCACACACGCACCCGATCGTCCTCTCCCGGAAGTCGGCGGCGACGATCTCGCCTATATCATCCACACCTCCGGCTCGACCGGCGTGCCCAATGGTGTCGAGATCACTCACGCCAGCCTGCTCCACCTGATCGACTGGACCAACCGGACCTTTTCGATCACCAGCCGGGACCGCACCAGCCACGCGCACGGCCTCGGCTTCGACGCGGTGATCTGGGAGCTGTGGCCGGCGCTCGCCGCCGGCGCGACGATCCACATCATCGACGATGTCGTGCGCACCTCGCCCGAGCTGCTGCGCGACGCCCTGGTCGAGCAGCAGATCGACGTCGCCTTCGCGCCGACCGTGCTCGCCGAGCCGCTGATCGCGCTCGACTGGCCGATGGAGGCGCCGCTGCGCTTCCTGCTGACCGGCGGCGACGTGCTGCGCGCCTACCCCCGCAAGCCGCTGCCGTTCGCGCTGGTCAACAATTACGGTCCCGCCGAATGCACCGTCCAGACCACCTGGGGCATCGTGCCGATGCGAGTCGGCGATGCGGCCGACGAGTTGCCGACGATCGGGCGCCCGATCGATGGCGTCCAGGTGTACATCCTCGACGAGCACCAGCGCCTGGTCACGGCAGGCGCCGAGGGCGAAATCTGGATCGGCGGCAAGAGCGTGGGCCGCGGCTATCGCAACCAACCCGAGCTGACCGCGCGGAAGTTCTGGCCCGATCCCTTCTCGACCGAGCCGGCGGCGCGGATGTATCGCACCGGCGATCGCGGCCGCTGGCTCGACAATGGCGAGATCGCCTTTTGCGGCCGCGCCGACCGGCAGGTGAAGATCGGTGGCATCCGCATCGAGCTCGATGAGATCGCGCTTGCCCTCCAGCGCCATCCCAGCGTCGGCTCGGCGCTGGTCGACGCCGTCGAGCTGCCCGGACGCGGCAAGGTGCTGGCCGCCTATGTGGTGCCGCGCACTCGGCGAGCGCCCGCGCCGGCGCCGCTCGATCTGCGCCGGTTCCTCTATCGGACGCTGCCACGCAACTACATTCCCTCCTTCTTCGCGGTCCTCGATGCGATGCCGCTGACGCGCAACGGCAAGATCGACCGCGCGCGGCTGCCGAAGCCACAACTGCCGACGGCCGGCACAGGCGAGAGACGGCCCCTGTCGCTGCTCGAAACGCGCGTCATCGAGATTATGCGCGAGGCGCTCGACCTCGACACGCTGGGGCTCGACGACAATTTCTTCCTGCTCGGCGGCCATTCGCTGGTCGCGACGCGCGTGATCGTGCGGTGCCGTGAACTGCTCGGCGTGCCGATCGCGCTGCGGGACCTGTTCGAGGCCGATTCGATCGGTGAGTTCGTCGAAGCGATCCATGATCGCCTCGCCAGGCTATTGGCCTCGCGGGAACGGCGGATCGCCGACAGGCTCGACGCGCCGTCCTGGGCGTGACCCATCCCTTCCCGCTCGCCAGCCGGCCGTTGCGACTGCTGCTCCTGTCGCATTCGCCCGATGACGAGAACGCCGGCGCGTCGCGGATCTATCACATGCTCGCCACGGGCCTTTGCGAGCGTGGCCATGAGGTCGACCTGTTCCACCTCGAGGCGATGGGAGTGCCGCGCGAGCCACATCTGGCACGGCTGGCCCAGCGGACGCTGATGCCGCGCTACCTCAGCCGCTTCGGGGGGCGGCAGATCGGGCGGGGTTACGACGCGGTCATGGCCTCATCGGGCATGGCGGCGCCGCTGTTCGCACGCCTGAGCCGGGCACGAGCGCGGCCGCTGCTCGTCAACCATCTGCACGGCCTGGCGATCCACGACCATGTCGCCGCGATGAGCGAGGCGATGCTCGGCCACGGCCGCGCGAGCCGCGCCGCGCGGCTGGTGACCGGGTCGCTCCAGGCGCAATGGGATGCGCGCGGGGTGAGCGCCGCCGATCTCACCATCGTCCAGAACCGTCGCGACCTCGGCGATCTGAAGGAGCGCTGCCCCGGCATGGCGGTCGAGCTGATCGCGCCGGCGGTCCATCCCCAGGTGCTCGCCGCGAGCGCGCTGGCGCCGGCGCTCGACGGGCGGGCGCCGCTGCTTGTCTGGTTCGCCGCCTGGCAGCCGCGCAAGGGCTGCCATTATCTTCCCGGCGCGTTCCGCATCGTCCGCGCCGCCCATCCCGAAGCAAGGCTGGCGATCGGCGGCACAGGCGGTACGCCCGCCGACCTCATCGATCGTTTCGCCGCCGAAGACCGCACCGCGATCGAGGTGCTGCCCCGGATCAGCGTCGCCGATCAGGCGGCGCTGTTCGGCCGGGCCGCGATCGTCGTGTTCCCCTCGTTGTCGGAAGGCTTCGGCCTCGCGCTTGCCGAGGCGATGTGCTTCGGGCTCGCTGCGGTTGCCGGCTCAACCGGATTCGCCGCCGATTTCCTGTGCGACGGACGCGACGGGCGGATCGTGCCGCCGTCGAGCGAGCATATCGGCCACGCGATCGTAGACTTGCTCGACAATCCCGCCGAACGCAGCCGGATTGCCGCGGCGGGACAGCGGATCGCGAGCAATCTGACGCGCGATCACATGATCTCGGCTTATGAACGGGCATTCCGGCGCGGCCGCCTTCTCCCCGTTCCCGTTCACCAGCCGGGCGCACAACCGGCCGATTCGTTGCTCGACTCGTCTCAATTGACGGGGGTCTGATCGAAAAATACGGATTGACTTGTTGCGATTTCGAACTCCGGCGGTAGTGGCACACCAACACAGATCAACAAATAAAGTGGCCACGACGAATAAGGCCGGTGCATTCGACGCCGCGATTTCTCGGAGCAACGCCATCGCGGACGCGGCCTTGACCGCTCCGCATCCCGCTAAACTCTGAAAAATCAGCCGGAAGCATCGGCCTGTCGACTCGCGCCCGCCGTGGATCGGCCGACCGCTGACTTTCGAAGGAAGGTCGCTTCATGAAATCACGTCTAAGGGGGTCCGTGGCGCTCGCTGCGATCCTGTTCGCATCGGGTTGCGGCGGATCGTCGGGTGACGGCCAGTCGCCCAAGCCGATCGCCGTCGTTCCGGCGCCGACACCGACTCCGGCCGCTCCGACTCCCTCGCCCACGCCGACACCGAAACCGACGCCTACGCCGTCGCCAACTCCCGCTCCGACCCCAACACCGACCCCGACACCGGCAGCGACGCCAACGCCGACACCGACGCCTACGCCGTCGAGCAGCGGAACGCCGCGCCTGTCGATCTTCGTCGGCAACAATCCGTCGGATTTGACCCAGTTCGCGAGCTGGCTCGGTCGCAATCCCGACGTGCTCGAGCTGCACGGCGGCGAGGCGAGCTGGTCGGACTGGATGAGCTCATTGAGCTGGCAGGCCGGCCGCTTCAAGGGGATGACCAGCGACATCGAATGGTCGGTGCCGCTGATCCCGGCCGGCGCGACGCTCGATGCCGCGGCCTCTGGCTCCTACGACAGCAACTACAAGGCGCTGGCGCAGCAGTTCGTCAAGCTATGGCCCGACGACAAGCAAATCTACATCCGGCTCGGCTGGGAGTTCAACGGCACCGGCTGGCGGAAGTGGTCGGCAGTCGGCAAGGCGGCGCAGTTCATCGGCGCCTATCGCCATTTCGTCGACGCCTTCCGTTCGGTGGCGCCCGGACGGTTCAAGTTCGAATGGACGCCGAACATCGGTGATGTCGGCATGGACCCGACCACGGCTTATCCCGGCGACGATTACGTCGACGTGATCGGCATGGATTTCTATTATGACACCAAATATCTCGGCACCGATCCGACCAAGGCGTGGAACACGATGGTCAGCGAGAAATGGGGCCTGCAATGGCACCAGGACTTCGCCGCCCAGCACCACAAGCCGACCGCCTACGCCGAATGGGGAGTCAATTCGAACAGCGCCGGGCCGTACATCACGCTCGCCAACAAATGGTTCAACGACCATCATGTGCTGTATCAGAATTATTGGAACTCGAATTCCAACTTCCAGAGCGATCTCAGCGACGGCCAGTTCCCGCAGGCATCGGCGACCTACAAGTCGGTCTTCGGCAGCGAGAAGCCGGCGGGGCCGATCCTCGTTCCCTGACGCCGCTCGGCAAGAGCCAATGGCCGGATCGTTCGGGCGATCCGGCCCCACCTCACTTCTGCAGCCGCAGCGTCAGCATCAGACGGTTGTCATCGAAACCGCGCAGGCCCGGCGCGCCCGATGCCGTTTGCTTGAGATGCTGCCAGCTCGCCTCCAGCACGACGTTGCGCCCCATCCGGTAGCGCGCGCCAAGGCTTTCCTGGGTGCGCCGCGCGCGCTGGTCGGTGGCCTGGAATCGGTCCCATTCGATCCCGCCCCGCGCGGTGATGACCAGGCTGCGTAGCAGCTCGTAATCGATCGTCGCGTCGACGTCGGTCGAAAGGTACGCTGGCGTGTCGAGCTCGGCCGAATCCTCGACGGTGTGGCCAGCGGCCAGCGTGACGGTGACCAACGGCGTAGCGAACCATTCGACCTTGCCGCGCCCGCTGAACCCGCTCGCGCTCCATGCCCCCGATCGTCCGCGCTGCGAGAGATAGCCGAGCTGAACATGGCCGCGCATGAGGTTGGTGATGTCGAAATCGGCCCCCGCCTCAATCGTATAGCCGTGCGAATCGCGTGACGATCCGTCGAGCGGCATGATCTGATAGCCCCGCTGATTGGCGGCGGCATCGATATAGAGCGCGAAACGCGGGCTCAGCGCATAATCGACCCTCAGGTCTTCGCTGGTGACGTCGCGGTTGCGGAAGCTCTGGTCGAGCAGCAGCCCCGTCGCGGTATGGGCGTCGTCGAACCGATAGCGGCGCCAGTCGAACGATCCGGCGACACGGACACGACCGAGTTCCTGCTCGCCGCTCGCCGATACCAGGCTGCGGTTGTAACGGATCGGCCGCACCGCCGCGTTGGGGGCGTCGACATCGCTGCGCGACTGGGTGAAGCGCGCCGTCGCGGCGGACAAGGCGACATTGCCGTTTCCCATGTCAAGCCGGCCGTCGGCACCGAGATCGTAATCGGTCGTGCTCTGGCTGCCGGCGCCGAGATACTGGTTGCGGGTGAGGCCGGCATGGAGCGCTGCGGCGTTGCGTGACCAGGCCGACTTCACGGCGACATCGGCGCCGATCGTCGCGATCCAGTCGCCGATCTTGTCGCCCGGCAGCGCATAGATATTGTCGTCATAGGTTATGCCGGCGGTGACACTCGGCAGGATCAGGAAGGAACCGACCGGCAGGCCGAGCGGCTCGAGCTCGGGATGCGGCCGCTCTGTCACCGACAGCGTTCGGTCGCGCGGGTAATAGTCGCGCTCCGTCTGCGCCGCCGTCGGCACCGCGATCATGCAGGCACTGGCCAGTACGGCCAGCCGCAGCCCCCCCGCCCCCCGGCGCACGATCAACCCGCGCCGCGTTGCGACAGCACTGCCGACGGTGTCCGCAGCACCAGCATGATATCGGATCGCACCGTCCAGTCGCGGGCATAGCCGGCGTCGAGCCGCACGCGGTCGGCATAGCCGATGCGGTTGCGACCGCTGACCTGCCATGGGCCGGTGATCCCCGGCCGCACGCTCCTGTAGGCGCGTGCCGAGCTGCCGTAGCGCAGCAGTTCCTCGGCGGTGACGGGACGCGGGCCGACGATGCTCATCTCGCCGCGTAGCACGTTGATCAGCTGCGGCAGCTCGTCGAGGCTGGTGGCGCGCAGGAAGCGGCCGACCGGCGTGATCCGCGGATCGGCATCGAGCTTGCGATGGATCGCCCATTCGGCGGCGCGTTCCGGGTTTGACGCCAGCAAAGCCTGCAGCCGCGCCTCGGCATCGACGAACATGGTGCGGAACTTGAGGCAGCGGAACGGACGCCCGCCGCGGCCGATCCGGCCATGGCCGTACAGGATTTGTCCGCGCCGCTCGCTCGCGATCAGCCCGGCGACGATCAGCAGGAACGGCAGCAAGGCGATCAACAATGCCGCGGCGATCAGGCAATCGAGCGCGCGCTTGGCGGCGCGGCTCGCCAGCCGGGAAGATGGATCGAACGCCGGCACCGGCACGACGAGAGCGGTGGGATGGATCGTTGCTTCACGCATGGGACGCCCCTTTGTCGATTGGAAGGTGCGGCGCCTTTCGCGCTTCTGTTGCCAAGCATCTCCGGCGACGTACATGTCTTTCCCGGGAATCGACCCAACCGTCGTAAATTATCCCATGTAAATCCATTATGGCAATTGGCAGGTCGGCGTAAAACTACCTAGAACACATCTTAATTGTCCCTTCCCCTCTTTGAAATCTTCTCACTACGTATTTCCCAATCCGTATTTCGGACGACTTAGTTGGCAGTGGCTTTCTGCTTATCCTCCCCACGATGGCAGCGCCCGGTGCGCAGACTTTGGGGAGACCGATGAACGGCTTCGCGCGGCTTCGCACGCCAATGGACGTCGTCGGCATGTTCGTCCGGCGATTCGGGCTGCTCGTCACCGTCTCCGCCGGCGTGTTCGCGTTGGTGCTTGCCTATACGGTGACGCGGGTGCCACTCTACACGTCGAGCAGCCAGATCGAGATCGAGGCCGATCAGGGCCTGACGACGCCTCCGGCAGCCGCAGCGGCGGATTCGCAGCAGGGTCTCGTCGAATCGCAGATGCGGCTGATCGAATCGCGCCCGATCGCCGCGGCCGTGGTCGACCAGCTCGGCCTTGGCCGGGATCCCGAATGGACCGGCGGCGCCATTCGATCGCCGGAAAGCCCCCGCGATCGCGCGATCCGCAGCCTGACGGGACGGCTGGCGGTGACGCGCGACGATACGGCACCGGTGATCGTCGTCACCGTCACCTCGCGCGACAAGCGGCAAGCCGCAGCGATCGTCAACGCGGTCGCCGGGCAATATCTGGCGATGGGGCAGCAGGAGCGCCGCGCCGCCGCCGGCGGCCAGGCGAGCGTGCTCAACCGCGAGCTCGACAAGGCGGCGGCGGCATTCTCCTCTGCGACCGCCGCGCTGGCGCAATATCGTGCCTCACATGATTTGACCGGATCGGTCGCGACCGGCTCGGCGATCGACCAGCAGGCGGCGGCAACCGCGGCTCAACTCGCCGCGGCGCGGTCGGAAGCCGACAAGGCCCAGGCGCTCGCCGCCGCCGCCAGCTCGCTCGCGGCGTCGGGGCGGCCCGACGCGGTATCGGCGGTGCTCAGCTCGCCGGTCGTCACCGACCTGCGCCGCCAGCGTGCCGAGGTCGCCACCCGCGCCGCCGAGATCAAGACGCGCTACGGGCCCGATCATCCCAAGACTCAGGAGGTCGACCAGCAGCTCGCCGATCTCGACAAGGCGATCGGCCAGGAGGAATCGCGCGTCCGGGCCGGCCTCTCCAGCAGCGCCGAAGCCGCCAACACCAGCGCCAGCGCGGTCGCCGGCGAATTGGGTGCGCTGCGCAGCCAGCAGGCGGCGGCGACGCGCGCCACCGGCAAGGCGCAGGACCTTCAACAAGCCGTCGAGACGCAGCGGCAGGCCTATACCAATCTCGCCGCGCTCGCCACCCGCGCCACCCAGACCAGCAAGATCGCGTTCGCGCCGGGACGCATCCTCGTGCCGGGCACGCCCGCTGACGTGCCGAGCTATCCCAAGACCGCGCTGCTGCTTGCGCTTGGCGTGATCGCCGGATCGGCGTTCGGCATCCTCGCCGTGATGCTCGCCGAGGCGTTCGACTCGCGCATCCGCACCACCGACGAGATCACCGCGTTGCCGGGCGTGCGTCATCTGAGTTCGCTGTCGCTGCTGACACCGCGGGCGCTGCGCAAGGTCGATCGCCACGCGCGGCCGTGGGATTATGTGCTGGCGCGGCCGATGTCGTCGTTCGCCGAATCGATCCGATCGATCCGGCTGCGGCTGATCGCCTCGGCAGTGCCGGGGACGGGGTTGGTGGTGTGCGTCACCTCGGCGGTGTCGAACGAGGGTAAGTCGACGCTGTCGGCGTCGCTGGCGCGGACCATGGCGCTGGCCGGCGACAAGGTGCTGCTGATCGATTGCGACCTGCGCCGCAACGGCCTTGCCGGGCTGGTCGAGCTGCGCGCCGACGCAGGCCTCAGCGAGGTGCTGGACGGCAGCCGCTCGTTCGACGATGTCGTCGTCCACGATGCGGCGCCGGGGCTCGACGTGCTGCCGCTGGTCGCGCCGCGGTTCACCCCGCGCGACGTGTTCGGCGACGGCACTATGCGGCGGCTGCTCGACGGGCTGCGCCGCCATTATGCCTTCGTCATCGTCGACGCGCCGCCGGTGCTGGTGGTCGACGACGCCGCGGTTCTCGCCGGGCTTGCCGACCGCGTGCTGCTGGCGGTGCGCTGGGGCTCGACCCGCTTGGAAGCACTACGCATCGCCGTCACCCGGCTGCGCGAGACCGCCGAGGGGGCGATCGGCATCGTCCTCACCGCGGTCAATCCGCGCTCGGCGACCACCTCGGGCTATCGCGACGCGCATTATTACATGATGACCGCCCACGGTTATCACCTCAACTGACGCCCCGCCGATGCCGCGCCTCCCCCGCATCGCAGTCGGCCGGCTCGGGTTCCTCACGCTCAAGCTGTTCAACCTGGCGCTCGTCACACTCTATTCGTTCGGCATCATCTACGTGCTGGTACGTATCGTGCCGCCGGGCTTCTACCCGTGGATGGTGCTGCTGGCGTCGATCGGCGGCTATGTGCTGGCGACCGACATGGGCTTTTCCGCCTATGTCTATGCGGAGGTGCGGCGCGATTTTCTCGGCGATGCGCTCGATGGCGCCGACGAACTCGTGTCGCAGGCGGCGACGCTGTACCTCGGCCTCGCCCTCGCCGCGGCAGGAATCGCCGCGCTGATCATCCCGTTCTTCTCGCCATCACGCCTGGCGCCGGCGCTGGTCTGCTATTTCGCGACGATCGTGCTGCCGCTGCCCTGGATGCTGATCCGGCGGGTGGCGGCGGCGCTCGATCTTTATGTCGAGATGGAGGCGCTCGAATTGGCGCGGCGCGCGGTGTTCTGCCTGCTCGCAGCGACGATGCTGTTCGGAGTCAGCCTGCTCGGCTTCGCGCTCTCCTGCCTTGTCGCCTGGGCCGTCGCGGCCGGGGCGAGCTGGTGGCTGCTCTGCCGCCACGGATTCCGCCTGCGCTTGGGCTCGCCGCGCCGCATCGCCCGGTTCTGGCGCGCCAACCGGCGTGGCGTCCTGAAGTCGGGCAAGTTCGCCGGGCTGGAATTCTTCGTCTACAATTTTCCCTACATCGCGATCCCGGTGATGTTCCATGGGCCCGCCGACCTCGTCTCGTTCGACCTGTTCAACAAGGTCGCGCGGTTCGGCGGTGCCGCCTATTCAGTGCCGGGTGAGGCGTTCTGCCCGCCGCAGACCCGCGCCTATTACGCCGGCGATGCGGAGGGCGTGTCGCACTATCAGCGGCTCACCTGGCTGGTCGGCGCCGTGCCTCTGGTGATCGGCGCCGCCCTGCTTGCCGCGGTCGGCGGCCCGGTGTTCAACGAGCTGCTCGCGGGTACGCAGCCCGTGTCGCCGCTTGTCCGGCTGGCGATGATCGCGATGCTCGCCGCGCTGCTGCTGCAAAGCTCGTCGGGCGGGTTCCTGGTGTCGGTCGGCAAATATGACGCGCTCGCGCAGGTGGCGACGATCACTGCCACGCTGATGCTGGCGGTAATGGCTCTGACCGTCGTCTTCGGCGTGCCCTTTCCAGTGTTCATGCTGCTCTACGTCGCGGTCTATTTCTTTCACGCGATCGCCTTCCAATGGCTGTTCGAACGGCTGCGTGGCTCGGCGTCCCGCGCGCCGGCGCCGCTGGCGATGTCATGACCGGCTTCGCTCTCGCCCCTGCGCCCACCTCGCTCGAAGCGATCGAAACGACCGCGGCGCCGGCTGCCGCCGCCAGCGACCGTTTCACGATCAACGTGCTGACCGCGGTCCTGTGGATCAGCGTGCTGACGCAGAAGATCGCGCTGCCCGGCAATATCGAGCTGCCGCTGCTGGCGCTAGCCGCCGGCGTCGCTGTGCTGATCTGGCGGCGCCGCGCCTTGCTGAGCCCGAACCGGCTGATGCTGTTCGTCACGCTGGCCGGGGCGATCGCGATCGAGCAGGCGGTGTTCGCCGTCCGCCGCGACGTGTCGCTGCCGGCAATGCTGGTCGCGCTGGCGCTCTACGCGCTGTTCGTGTTCGTTATCCCGCTGGAGCGGCCGAAGATCCTTCAGGTGCTGCGCCGCTTCCAGACGGTGGTGCTGTTCATCGCCGCGATGGTGGGCGTCGACTGGGCGTTCCAGTTCGCCGGCCGTCCGATGCCGAGCTTCGACGCCTTCGTGCCGCCCGCCTATCTCTACCAGGCGTACAATTACATCCAGCCGCTGACCTGGGGCGCTGCATACATGAAGCCCAACGGCTTCTTCATGCTCGAGGCCTCGCATACCTCGCAGCTCCTGGCGATGGGGCTGGTGCTGGAAATCTGCCTGTTCCGCCGCTGGGCCTATATCGCCGCGCTGGTCGTCGCCCAGCTCGCCTCGTTCGGTGGAACGGGGTTCGTGCTGCTGCTGGCGTCGCTGCTGTGTGTCGTGCCGTTCTACGTCCGCGGCAAGACTTTGCTGCTGCTGGTATTGCTGCTCGTCGTCGCCGCCGCGGGCGCCAGCCAGACGCCGGTGTGGCACAATTTCTCGAAACGCAGCGGCGAGCTCACCACCGAGCACTCGAGCGGCAACGGCCGGATGGTGGAGCCTTACACCTTCATGGCCGATCGCATCGCCAACAATCGCCGCACGCTGGTTTCGGGGATCGGGCCGGGCAACGGCAAGCTCGACCTCGACCGCACGAGCCAATTGGTCATCAACCCGATCTCCAAGGCGGTGGTGGAATATGGGCTGGTCGCGGGCCTGCTGTGGATGCTGCTGCTCCATCTGTCGGTGATCCGTACCGCCGCGCCGGGCGTCGCGGCATTCGTCGTGCTGATACAATACGATTTTCTGAACGGCGCGCTGATCGTGCCGATCCACCTCGTCTATTGCTACGTCCTCGCCGCTGCTTACTCCAGGCCGCGCCGATGACGGGCGAGCGCGCCTATCCGCCGGTGATCGCGTCGCTGACCTCGCTGCGCTTCTTCGCCGCGATCTGGGTCGTCGCGCTGCACTACAGCCAGTGGCCGGCCGGCTTGGGCGCGCTGCCGATCATCACGCAGGGCAATCTGGCAGTCGATTTCTTCTTCGTGCTGAGCGGCTTCATCCTGGCCCACGCCCATATTAGGCAGATAACCACCGACACGCTGGGTGCGTGGCCGTTCATTGCCAAGCGACTCGCGCGCATCTACCCGCTGCACCTCGTCACGCTGGCGTTCTATGTCGCGCTGGTCGTCAGCCTGACGATCGCCGGCATCCGCCTGCCCAATCCCGGGCGCTACGATCCGGCGCAGATCCTGCCCAACCTGCTGCTGGTCCATGCCTGGCAGACGGTCGATCACGGCGCCTGGAACTATCCGTCCTGGTCGATCAGCGCCGAGTGGTTCGCCTATCTGCTGTTTCCCTTGCTGGCCGCCGCGATCTTCCGACGGCTGGCGCGCACGCCATCGCGCTGGCTGGTCGCGGGCGCGCTGGGCTGGCTGATCGCCAGCGTCGCCTGTAGCCCGCATCTGCTGGGCCACGGCTATTTCGATCTCCATTCCGACTTCGGCTATGTGCGGATCATGCCCGAGTTCGTGCTGGGCATGGCGCTCTACCGCTTCGGACGCGAGCACGATCTGGCCGCGCTCGCCGCGCCGGGCGTGTTCGCGGTCATCGTCACGGCGGTCCTGGTTCTGGCGTGGCAAGGGCTGCCGCTCGCCACCGTGGTCGCGCTGGCGCTGTTGATCCTCGCCGCGGCGGAAAGGGCGCGACAGGGCCGGGAAGGCGTGCTGCGCGCCGGCTGGCTCATCTATCTCGGCGAGATCTCCTACGCGCTCTACATGGTGCACCTGCCGGTGGCGACACTGCTGCTGCGCGGCGTCCGCTTCGAGGAAGGCAGCACGCCGGCCTGGCTGGTGCCGATCGGCATGATCGTCGCGATCCCTGTAGCGATCGCCGCACATCATGCGGTCGAGATTCCCGGCCAACGTCTCGTCCTGAAGCTTGCCCGGCGCAGCAGACCGTCGCTGCCCGAACCTGCCTCCCGTTCGCGAGGTTGACATGGTCCACATCCCCTTCCCCGCCGATGCGCTGGTCTCGCTGGTCGTTCCGACACGCAACCGTGCCTATACGCTGCGCAAGGTGCTGCCCTCCTATTTCGAGCAGGCGGCGCTCGGCGAGATCGTGCTGATCGACGACGCCGGCACCGACGACGTTGCCGATGTGTTCGATACGATCGGCCAGCATTATCCGCACATCGACCGCCGCTACGTCAGGAACGGCGCGCGCGGCGGGGCGTCGCTGGGGCGGCAACAAGGCGCGGCGCTGGCGCATCACCCCTATGTACTGTTCTGCGACGACGACGAATATCTCGAACCCGGCTATGCCGCCGAATGCCTGCGGCTGCTGATCGAGCACGATGCCGGGGCGGTATCGGGCCGGCGAGTCTACATGATGGCGGGCGAGACTGAGGCGCAGGCGCTGGCGCGGTTCGGCAACGGGATGCGGCGCGCGGCGCCGTTCGACTATCGCTTGTGCGAGCTGGTCAATGGCGCGCGGTTCGACGGCGTGCTGAGCCTGCCGCTGACCAATTCGAACATCCTGACGCGCAAGGACCTCGTCGCCCGGTTCGGCTTCGATCCGCATTACGCGACGGGCAACGGCTACCGCGAGGAAAGCGATTACCAGATGAACCTGTTCGTCCACGGCTGGCGCGTGCTGGTCAGCAATGCTGTCCATAGTTTCCATCTGCCGATGAGCGAGGTGCGCACCGGCGGGCAGCGCGTGCGGCGGATGCGCAAGTTCCTGTGGTCGGTGCGCTACAACGGCTATTTTCTCGACAAATATTATGCCGGCTATCGCCGCGCGGTGGGGCTCGCGCAGCCGCTGTGGCTCGCCAAGGCGCGCGCGACCGCTTATTTCGCCTGGCGCAATTTCTTTCGCCCGCCGCTCTACGGCGCGGCGATGCGCTTGCGCCACGGACTGCGTCGCTAAGCCACCGCGAAGCAGGCGCCGGCCATCCCCAGCGAGGCGAGCAGCGCGATCCCGTAGCGCTTGAGCAGCTCGACATTGGCGATCGTCGTCCGGCGTCGGAAAGGCATTTCGATGAAGCGCCACGACGCGCAGGCGACGGCGAACGATGCCAGCACCAGCGCGGCATATTCGACCGGCTTCGGCTCGCGGCCCAGCGCGTGGCGCGCCAGCACCAGCGGCGGCCAATGCCAGAGATACCAGGAATAGGACACCAGGCCGATGAAGCGCATCGGCCGAGTCGCGAGGATCGACCGGTTGAGCCAGCTCGGCGCGGTGACGATCAGCACCGCCGTCCCGACCACCGGCAGCAGCGCGGCGAGGCCGGGAAACCCGGTCTCGTCATCGAACAGCGCGATCGCCGCGGCGATCGCAAGCAGCGCCCCGAGGCTGATCGGATCGGCGAGCCGGCGACCGGGCGGCGCCCGCCGGTGTTCCTGCCACAAGGCGACGAGCACGCCGACGCCAAGCTCCCAGGCGCGGCCGGGGAGCAGGTAGAAGGCGGCGCTCGGCTGGCTCTTCACCAGCTGCACCGACAGCGCCAGCGACAGCACCGACAGCAGCGCCACGGCCGGCGCGATCGCGCGCGGCGAGATGCGGTGGAGCAGCAGCATCAGCGGGGGCAGGAAAAGGTAGAATTGCTCCTCGACGCCCAGCGACCAGGTCATCACCAGCGGCTCCAGCCGCCAGTCTAGATCGAAATAATGCGCCTGCGCCCAATAATGCACGTTCGAGCTGCCGAGCAGCGCCGTGGCATCGCTCTGTGCGAAGGCGCGCAACTGGTCCGAATCGAACAGCGCAATCGCCAGCAGGGACACGACGAAGGTCATGCCCAGCAGCGCCGGCAGGATCCGCTTGGCGCGCCGTGCGTAGAAGGTCGCGAACGAATAGCGCCCGGCATCGACCTCGCGGAACACGATGCCGCCGATCAGGAAGCCGGAGATCACGAAGAAGATGTCGACCCCGACGAAGCCGCCGCCGAAGCCGGGAACATGGACGTGGTACAGGACGACCGCCAGGATGGCGATGGCGCGCAACCCATCGACATCGGGCCGGTAGCGCGGGCGCGACTCGCCGTCGCTCGTCGGGATTTCACGAGACGCGCTGCCGAATGACGCCCTCATGCGTCTCCCTCCCCCAAATGGTGGCCGTCAGTCGCTAGAAGAAGCGTTCGAGAACCCTGACGGTGTCGCCGGGCATGATACGGGTGGCAGCGCTGACTCGGACGCGGTGCTCGTCGGTCTCGCCGGCGTGGGTGATCATCACCTTGTGCGTGTTGGCGCGATAGGTGAAGCCCTGCGCCGTCGCCACCGCGCTGTAGACGGTCAGACCGACCGAATAGGGATATTGCCCCGGCTTATTGACCTCGCCGAGAATGAAGAAGGGGCGGTATTCGACGATCTCGGCAGCGACACGCGGATCGTTGAGGATGCCCTTGGCCAACCGGTTCTGCAGCGCGATGCGGAAATCGGAGATGGTCTGTCCGGCAGCGGGAAAGTCGCCGATCAGCGGCACCGAGACCATGCCGCGCGACGAAACCAGATAATCGCCGGTCAGTCCTTGTTCGTCGTAGACGGTGATGTGGATCTTGTCGCCTGGCCCGAGTTCATAGCTCGGCAGCGCCGCGCTGGCGCCGACATCGGCCGCGCCCGCCACGGCGGCGGAAGGCAGCGACGGCGACACCGCCAGGAGCGCCGCGAGCGCCATCGCTGCCCACCCACCTTTGCCCCTACGCGCCATGAACCGCGCCATCGCTCCACCTGCCCGAGACGAATCCTTGGACTGCGATCATGCGCCAAATCGCCACCGTGGACATGCCGTCATAAATACCTAAGCGTCTCTGTTTCGGCATCTTCATCACGATACCGCGACGCGATCGGCGGGCGTTTCCCAGGTCTGGTAGCGGCGGCCGAGCCAGGCATCGGTCATGCCGAGACCGGTCGCAAGGAACTGGCCGGCGGCCTCGATCGCGAGCTGGAGCGGTCGCGCGCCCGTCACCAGCGCGGCCAGCACCGCAGCGGTGACGATCGGCCACAGCGCCGGCCCGATCGTCACAGCGAGCGCCATCAGCGCCAGCTCGGCCGAGATCAGCCCGAGCCACACGCTGTACCAGCGCAGCAGCTTGTGGCCGACATATTTGTAGCGGTTGAGCCAGCCCATCGCGAGCAACTGCCGACGGATGAAGGCATGAGTCAGATAGGCGCGGCAGGCGATCCGCCGCCGCCGCCGGAACTCCGCCGCCGAGCCGGTCACCGCGGTTTCATAGGCGATGACATCGGGCGCACTGACCAGTCGATAGCCCATGAAGACGACGTTCATCGACACCAGCATGTCGTCGAGCAGATGGACCGGCACCTGCGGATACAATCCGCGCCGCGTGGCGAAGATCGAGCCGTCCGCGCCCATCGTCGAGCCGCTCAGCGATTCGCGCCGCTTGATCCGCTCCTCGAGCCGCCAATAGGCCGATGACGTGACGGTCGCGCTGCTGTCGCCCGGATTGGTATAGTGAAGCGTCCCGCATACGCCGCCGACCTCCGGATCGGCGAAATAGGCGAGCAGCCGCGGCACGCTCGGCGGATCGAGCATCACATTGGCGTCGGTGAAGATCACGATATCGGTGTCGCATCCGGCCATCATCTGCGCCATGCCGGCGGCCTTGCCGGTGCGGTTCGGCGCGGTATGCACTGTCACCAGATCGGGATGCGCGCTGAGCAGCGCCAGCGTATTGTCGCTGCTCTTGTCGACGAAGCAGCGAAAGCGAATCGTCGGCCAGGCGCGCCGTATCGCGCGCAGATTGTCGAGCTTGGCCGGCACCGACACCCGCTCGTTGTAGGCGCAAAACACCAGCGTCACGCTGGGCGATGGGGCATCCGGATCGATCGCCACCGGCCGCTCGCGCAACAGGCGCAAGGTCCATGGGTAGATGACATAGGGAAACACCGCCAGCAGGCCGAAGGCGAGCGCGCCAAGCAGCAGCGCGATCACGACCATTGCACCTGCGCCCTTTCTCCAACGGGCAGCGCAGCCAATGGCGTCGGATGGCGCAGCGCACGATGGCGGAGCGGCGGGCTCTTGATCGCGGCGACGATCGCCTCGCCCCGCGTCGCCCAGTCGAAACCGTGCTCGCAGGCGGCATAGGCGTTGTTCTGGAGGCGGTTGAGCCGCTCGAAATCGTCGATCATCGCGATGCAGGTCTCGGCGAGCGAGCGCAGCGTCGGCGCCTCGATGAAATCGTGGTTGGCGTGGATCGGCAGGCCGTCGATCGCGCCGCGGAAGCCGGCAAGCGGCACGCGCGCGAAGATGTAGCTTGCCAGCCTGACCTTGACGCCGCGGCCGACAGTATCCGGCACCACGCCGAGCCGGCAGGTCTGGAGATGCGCGGCAAGATCGTCGACGAAGCCCGAGAAGCGGACGCCGGGAAAACGCTGCTGCAGCGTCGCGCGCAACTCGGCGCCGATATCGCCGATCACATCGAGCTCGACGCCGGCGCGGGCGAAGCGGTCGGCAGCGACTTCGAGCCAGTCGGTCAGGATATGCTGCTTGTGCAGCGACCCGCGGCCGCCGAGCAACGCAACGCGGCGTGGCACCGAGGCGTCGATCTCGCGGCGTGCCACGCGCGGACCGTCGTAGCCCGGCATGGTGGTGATGTAGCGGCCGTTGGGCACGCTTGCCTCGAACAGGTGGCGCTCGCCGCCGTTGATCAGGCTGACGATATCGGCCGTCCGCAGGATCGCGTTCTCCAAGCGACCGATCTTCCAGCCGTCGATTCTCATCGCCAGCAGGCGCAGCGGATTGCCGCCGTAACGCGCATATTTCTCGCTGCGCGTGACGCGCTCATGCTCGTGCGCGACGTAGAGCAGGCGGCCGTCGGGGTGCCGGCGGCGCCACGCCGCGATCCACGGCAACACATGCGCCGAAGCGAAATGATCGAGGATCACGCCTTCCCACGGCCTCTCCAGCAGCTCGGCGAGCTTGCGGCGATAGGCCGCGGTGGCGTTGCGCCATGGCAGATTTGGCATCGGCGTCAGCATCGACAGCGGCTGCCAGCGCCGCGATTGCGGGACGAGGTGCCAGTCGACGCCGTCGCGCCGCTGCTCGCCGACCGGCAGCTCGCCGTTGGTCGCGGCGAGCACGGTGAGGTCGCACGCCTTCGCCACCGATTCGAGCACGCCGCGCGAATAGCTGATCTCGCCGCCGAACGCCGGGCGATAGGGATAAACCCGTGTCAGATAGAGGAGTCTCGGCCGATGCGGTTCGGGTCGGTCGCTCATGATCGGGTTGGTCCGTATGCAAGGCGATCCCGCTCGGCGACCGCTGGAGCGAAGATGCAAAAACACCGGGCGCGCGCCTAGCCGGGGAGAATACGGATGACGAGCGTCGTGGCATTGCGTTATCCTGCGGCGCGCTTCGGGAGGATGGGCAT
>Ga0164242_10000909_pt1 | contig 35220 bp, 25 predicted proteins | sample OricomgcompostMG_FD_108783 | JGI IMG/M metagenome (GOLD analysis project Ga0164242, IMG submission 108783) | Miracle-Growth compost microbial communities from Emeryville, California, USA - Original compost - Miracle growth compost (MG) ... | reverse complement strand
GACTGACCATCACCTACAGCGCACAGAAGGGACCGTTGCGGGGACCATTCCTTGAAGTGCTGCACGGACTCACCAGGCAACGGTCGGGCAGACGGTCTGCTTGGTCAGTCCGGGCAGCACTTCAAGGAATGGTCCCCGCAACGGTCCCTTCTGTGCGCTGTAGGTGATGGTCAGTCGGATCGACGCCGTGGCGCTGTCGTACTCCGCCTTGCGGCTGATGCCTAGTCCGGTCGGAGTGGGCTGGTCCTGCTGGGTGGCCTGCAGCGCGACCGGTTGTGGGCTCGGGCTCGGGCCGGCCCCGCGACTCTTCGGCACGAACTGCACCGCAACGACGATGAGCGCAACCAACAGGACCAGAGAGCCGGCTGCGGCACCGATCATCCGCGGTGACCTCCACCAGGACTGCCGCGACTCGGTGTCGTCCGGCTCGTCGGGTTCTTCGGGTTCGGCGGCGGACCGGCGCGGCATCGGGCGGTAGACCGTCTCCCGGCTTGGCGTTCCCAGGTCGGGGATCGGGCCGAGTTCCTGGGGCGGGTGCGGACGGACATCGTCGCCGTCGTCCTCGGGTGCCTGCCGGAGGCCCCGAACCGCGGTGGCCGGCCGTTCGGTCTGGACGAAGTCCTCCGGCGCAGAAGCGGGTTCCAGCGCGGGTAAGCCGTCCAGCCGGGGACGCATCGCGGCCAGCGTGGCGGCGGCGTCGGCGGCCGCCGGCCGGTTCTGCGGTCGCTTGTCCAACAGCCGGAGCAGCAGTTCAGAAAGTTGGTCGGGCAGGTCGAGAGCCGGCACCTCCGCCGAGACGTGGCGATAGGCGATGGTGAAGTCGGTCCCCGGCCCGGCGAACGGGGTGCGCCCGGCGAGGAGTTCGTAGAGCAGCACGCCGGCCGCGTACACGTCGCCGGGCATCCCGGCGTCACCGGTGCTGATCAACTCCGGCGCCATGTACTCCGGCGTTCCGAGCAGGCCCGTGGAGACCCGCGGACGATCGGTGATCATCCGGGCGATGCCGAAGTCGGTGACCTTGCAGGCGTCCGGATTCCCGACCAGCCATTCCGGGAGCAGCAACACATTGTCCGGTTTGATGTCGCGGTGCAGGACCCGTTGCTGGTGTGCTGCGGCGAGCGCACGGAACACGGCAGCCGTGGTCTCGACTGCAGTCTGGGGCGGCAGATTCGACTGCCGATCCAGGACATCGCGGAGCGAGCCGCCGCCGACGTAGTCCATCACGATCGCCAGCCGGTCGCCCTCGACGACCAGATCTCGAACGGCGACGATGTTGGGATGGCGCAGACCGATCAGGATGGAGCGTTCCCGGACGAACCGCTCGACCAGCGCCGGATCGGACGCGTGCTCGGCCCTCAAGATCTTGGCCGCGACCGTCTCGCCGGTACGAAGGTCGGTCGCCTGCCAGACCTCACCGGAGGCTCCCCTGCCCACCCGTTTTCCGAGCCGGTAGGAAGCTCCCAGGGCCTCGCTGAATTCCATCGTCACGATGATGACATCCGAACGGTCCGTACCCGGCCCCGACTAATCGAGCAGTTCACGCATTCCTGCCACAGCCATTGCCTATGCGCGTCCGCCGCGCCCAACCACGGTTTGCGAGAGACGGTCCACCTTGAAAACCCTTTTCTCACCGCCGGCGAAATGGAACGTCGGGTCGAGCAGCGCCGTCATCGACCTCAACATCGACGATCGACTTTCCCTTCAACGACTCAAGCGCTGAGGCGATCTCGAGCTCCTCCGAATCAGAAGTCGCAACAGAATCGTTGGCGAGGGACAATCTCAGTCATCGGTCCCGGCTCCACGTCATTGCCTGAAACGAACGACGCCTACTTGTCACCGGAGTTCGGCGTCAGCTTCGCGCTGGGCGCGCACCAACCGACGAGAAGGTCCATGACGTCGAGCACGGACTCCTCCTGCTCGTCCGTGACAAGGCCACGGATCTGGCCGAGGTCATCGAGCAAGACGTCCGACGGTACGCCCTCGTCAAGAAGGCGCTGGGTTAGGTCACGCAAGTCCTCGAACCCCGAGCCGGCCTCAATCGCCTGAAGCATGAGATCTCGACGGTGCTGAGTGGTCATTCAGGCGTCACCTCCGACCAGGAGCCGGCAGTTCCGTGCAGATGTCCCTGGTACTCGTCAAACGGCATTTCCCGCGACGGTTCGACGAACCCGTGACCGGGATTGGTGGGATCCGGACTGTATTGGAGGTGTGGACCAAGGTTGTTGCGATCCATTCCGTACATGTTCAAATTCTTACCCGATCCGCCGAAGGAAGGTGGACGCCGGAACTCCGGCATACCGGTGGGTGAGTCGTTGACCGACATGCCACCCGTGCCTGGTCTGACCAATCCGTTGCCGTCGACGGGTATGTCGACGTTCGGCCGTGCGCCCAAGGTTGAAGCCGAAGCGCCAGGCTCAGGGCCATCGGCCGTGCCCCTCATCCCACGGTACATGGTCGGTCCGCACTCGTTGTGGACGAGAAGCCACGCGGCCTCGACTCCGACGTGGTAGCTGTGGAGTTCCTCGACGGTGAAGTTGTAGACCGTCTCGGTCCGTCCGGTCTCCCGAACACCGAGCACCGACACCGGCCCGCCCTTGGGATCCACCAGTCGATCACCCGGCTGAAGATCACGCACCGGCGTCCAGCCCCGGCCCTCGACGTAGAACGGGTGTTCCTCGGTCGAGGTGACGACTCCGGCGGTGGTGTGCACGTCGTAGGTCGGCACGTCCTCATGCACGTAGGTGTCGATCACCCGGCGGGCGTGGGTCTCGCCGGTCTCGGGATCCGCCGCGGTGACCTCGTCACCGATCGTGAGGTCCTCGATGTTCCTGCTCGACCCGTCTCCCATCAGGACCTGGGTGCCGGCCACGAAGCAGGCTGAACCGCTGACCTTGGTCAGTGCCGCCCCACCGAGACCGCCGGTCGCGCCGCCGAAGGCCGCGCCGTTGGCAGTCGCCTCGACGAATCCGTTCACACTCAGCGGCTGTCCCGACGTCAGATAGGACAGGCCACCCGAGACGCCGCCGTCCGCCATCCCGGCCGCCGCCCCGGTGAGCATGTTCCGACCCAGGCAGCTGGTGACACCGGCGGTTGCCCGCATCGCGCCAACCGCCGCGCCACCGCCGGCCAGCCCGGCAACGCCGCCGATCGCCGCGTCGACGCCGACCTTGCCCCAGTCGACGCCGCCGGTCGTGTACTTCTGCGTCGCCGCGGAGATACCGCCCGACATCAGCGCGCCGCCGATCATGGCGGCACCGATCGGGCCGCCGACCCCGGTACACATCACCGCGATGCCGCCCACGATCAGTGCACCGGCCGCGATGTATTCCCAGTTGTTCTTGACCCAGGAGGTGGTGGCATGCCAGGCGTCCGACAGAGCCCCGTTGTTGGAATCCCGGTAGGCCTGCAGCTCCTGATCCGTAACGGGCTTCAGGCCCCAGGGGTCGGACTGGTTCAGCGGGTCGTTCCCGGCGAACGAGTACGGGTTGCCCGCCCATCCGGCGCCCAGCATGGGGTCCAGCGGGTCGGTGGACAGGAAGCCGCGGGACAGCGGATCGTAGACGCGGGCCTGCATCCACTCCATGCCGTCCACCAACAGATTCGCGTGGCTGCCGATCGAGACGCCGGACGGCAGTCCGGCAGGGCTTTCGGCACCGGCGAGCTGCCCTGCCTCGGTGATCCCCCACGGGTCCGCACCGGTGTTGCGGTGCCGCCAGTCCGGCGTCACCCAACCGCCCGCGCCACCGGCTGCATCCGGCAGCAACGCGGTCAGCGGCCCGTAGTTGGAGATCGACAGTTGTCCGACCTGTGCCAGGGCCGGAAGCCCCGAAGCGCTGTCCCAGGCCACCGGCTGTCCGTCGATGTCGGCAAGCTCACCGAGTGCATCGACCTGCAACTCCCGGGTCCGGGCAACAACCTTGTCGTTCTCGTGCGTGACGGTGGTGATCCGGGACAGGAAACCGCGCGGATCCCAACCGAACCGCCGCTCGCCTTCCGGACCGGTCTCGCTGATCCGCCGACCGGCCGCGTCGTAGCGGAACTCGGTCACCCCGGCGCTGCTCCGACGGGTCAGCAACTGGTCGGCAGCGTCATAGGTATAAGTCGTCACCCGGCCGTCGACGGTCTCTCGCACCAATCGGCCGGCCGCGTCGTAGGTGTAGCTGGTCACCGACCCGTCGCTCGATCGCATCTCGACCAGCTGACCGGCCGGGTCGTACAGGTAACCGGTACGGACACCGTTCACGGTCTCGCCGACCACCCGGCCCGCCTCGTCACGGTCGATCTCGGTGACTTCGGTCACGCCGGCCCGGGTCACGGTCTGCCGGGTGATGGCGCCGCCGTCCCACTGCCAGGTGGCGTGCAGTCCGGGCGCGGTCATCGAGACGATCCGGCCGATGCTGTCCCGGTCGATCACCGCACGGCCGAGCCCCGGCTCGGTCACCCCGGCGACCCGGCCGGCCGCGTCGTACTCGTAGCGGGTCTGCGTCCCGTCGGTCCTGGTGAACGCGGTACGACGGCCGTCGGCATCGTAGGTCCAGGACAACCCGATCGCCCCGGCGCCCGCGACTGCACGGGCCCGGGTCCGCCTGACCAGCCGGCCGTCGGCGTCGTAGACGAGTTCGTTGACCGCGTCGCCGGCGCCGTCGCCTTCATGGATCCGAGTGGTCCGGCTGCCGAAATCGCGCTCGATGCGGGTCAGCAGTCGACGGTTCTCCGGGCCGCCGGCGAAGCTCTCGGCCACTCGCCCGGTCCGGTCGTAGCTCCAGGAAAGTTCCGAGCCGGTCGGGTCGATCCGGCGGGTCAGTCGACCGGACCGGTCGTAGGCGTACCGGGTGGTCCTCCCGAGCGCATCGGTCTCGGCGAGAAGCCGGCCCATCGCGTCGAACCGCCGCTCGGTACGTCCGCCGGCCGGGTCGATCATCGCGACCCGCTGGCCGAGTTCGTTGTACTCGAAGCGGGTTTCGCCGCCGGCTGCGTTCGTCACCGCGACGAGCTGCCCGGCCTGGTCGTAGCGGAATCGGCGGAGTCCGTGCCAGCCGTCCGCCATCCGCACCATTCGGCCCAACCGGTCGTACCCGAACCGGGTGACGCCCTTGCCCGGCTCGAACCGTTCGACCGCCCGACCGCACTCGTCGTAGCGGATCCACGCCTGTTCGCCGGTCGGCCAGTGCTCCCGGATCAGCCGGCCGTCGGCATCGTAGGCGAAGCCGTATCTGGTCCCGTCGGTGTCGATGGTTGCCGACCGGCGACCGCAGGCGTCGTACTCATAGCGATAGGTGGTGCCCATCGGGTGGGTCCCCGCGACCACCCGGCCGGCGGCATCGCGCTCCAGCCGGGTCACGGCGCCGGTCGGGTCGACGTGTTGCACCAGACGTCCGCAAAGGTTGTAGCTGAAGGTGGACGTGGTGCCGTCGGCTTCGGTCCGGGCCACGGTCCGGCCCAGCGCGTCGTAGCCGGCGGTGGTCCGGGAGGCCAGGTCGCCGGCTGCCACCGGCCGGCCGGCGACATCCCGGTCGATGGTCCGCTCCACGCCGGTCGGATCGATGGTCGTGGAGACCCGTCCCTGGACGTCGTATTGCAGCTGCCAGCGGCCGCCCGTGGCATCGCGGGTCTCGGTCAGCCGGGAGGTGGGATCGAATCCGAACTCCCAGGCGCTGCCGTCGGGAAGTTCGGCGCGGACCCGATTGCCCAGATCGTCGTAGAAGGATCGGACCGCACGACCCAGCGGGTCGACTGTGCGCGCCTCCAGACCGTGTCCGTGCTCACCGAGGTCGTGTTCGATCTCGGTCCGGCCGCCCTCCGGGTCGATGACCGCAGTACGGCGGCCGCCGGGGCTGTACTCGTAACGCCACACCGCACCATCGGGGTCGGTACGGGACAACAGCGGGCCGGCACCGTCGTACCGGTAGGTCGTGCGGTGGCCCAGTGGCGTGATCGCAGCCGTCACCCGGCCAAGATCATCTCGCTCCAGGCGGGCGGTGTTCCCGTCACCGTCGGTGGCGGCGATCAACTCGCCGTGCTGATCATGGTCGAAGGTCACCGTGACACCGACCGGATCGGTGACCTGTTTCAGCAGACCGCCGGACCAGATCATCTCGGTGACCCCGCCCTCGGGATCGATCATCCGGTACGGATCCCGCGAGTCTCCCTGGTAGGCGTACCGGGTGACAGCCTCGACCGTGCCGCCATGATCATCGGTGGACGTCACCGTCACGTTGACCGGCCGGTCCTGATCATCGTAGGACCAGGCGATCCGGGCACCGGACGGCAACACCTGCCCGACCCGACGGCCGCGATTGTCATAGGAGTTGACGGTCACCGCGCCGTTGCGCTCGGTGACCATCACCGGGTTGCCGTAGCGGTCGTAGCTGGTCGACTGCCGATGGTCGTCGGCGTCGATGACGCCGATCAGCCGACCCTTGCTGTCGCTGATCCAGGTGTTGGAGCGTTCGCCGCTCTCGTCCGAGACCGAGGTGATGCCGCCGGGCAGATACACGAAACGCGACACCCGCCCGAACGGCGACCGCTGAGAGGTGACCCGGCCGACTTCGTCATAGGTGTTCTCGGCCTCGACGATCCCGTCAGGGTCGACCACCGCGGTGATCAGGTTCTCGTCGTTCCACCGGTACGACCTGGTGCCGGCCGGCGTCATCGCGGCGACGAGCCGGCCGGATTCGTCGTACTGGTAGGAAACCTGGCGGCCGTCCGAGGCCGCTGCCCGGATCACTCTTCCGGTTGCGTCGTCCCACTCAAGGGACACCGAGCGGCCGAACTGATGGGCCATCGACAACAACCGTCCGGCAGTGTCGTAGGCGAAGTTGATCACCGTGCCGGGGCCGTTCGAGGTCGACTGCAGCCGACCGTCGGCCGACAACTCCCACCGGAGGCCGGTGGAACCGATGACCAGAAACCCTGGGGCGTGACCATTGTCCGACTCGGCCCGGACCAGCCACAGGTTCTCCCCGTGGGCCCGATCCCAACCGTCACCCAGCCTCGGGAACACGATCTCCCGCCCGTCGCCCAACCGCAACCGGGCCGCCTGATCGGTGAAGGTCAGGCCGGCTTCGGTCCAGCACGACCAACCGATTCCGAACCCTCCCACCGAGTTGTTCAGCGAGTTGTAGGTGCGGGTCAGCGCCAACAAAGAAGCCGGGCCGGTGAAGCCGAGATCGGATTCGTTCTCGATGAAGTTGCCCGACGCGGTGTTGACCGGATCGTCGGAGTAGCCGGTGGTCGGCGGGCTGCCGAACGCCGTCGCCGGGTCCACCTGGATGTCGGCCCGGTTCACCGCCACGTGTGCGGCGGCCAGGGCGGCCGCGATGGTCGCGTTCGACAGCGTGGACACGTTGCCCTCGCCACCGGCCGCCTTGAACGCGTCGGCCACCGTGGTGGCCCATGTGGCGTCCTCCTCGTTGAGTCGCAGCCACTCCTTCAACGCGCTGATCGGGCCGGATGCGTCGAGGGTCGCCCAGGAACAGGACTTGGCGAAGTCGTCGCAGTGGTTCTGCAATCCGCCGGCAGTACCGGAGAATGCGTCGTCGCCGCCGCGGCTGTTGCTGGCGAAGGTCCGCAGGTTCGAGGGTCGCGCCGACGAGGTACCGCCGCTCCCGCCGCCACCAGAACCCGGCGCGGGTGTCTTGCGTGGCTTGGTCGTCGGCTTCTTCGCGGTCTGGGGCGGGCCGGAGTCGGAGATGTCGACAGCGGGCGGATCGTCACCGCCGAAGACGCTGTCCCAGCCCTTCTCCAGCCAGTTCCGGTCGGCCTGGCTCTTCGCCCAGTCCCGTGCGGTCTTACGACGCTTGTTCTCCTCGCGGGCCGCCTGTTCGACGTTGCCGACCTTGGTCACGACGTCGCGGAGGGCACTGGCGATCTCGTCCAGATCCGACAGCTGCTGGGTTCCGTTGTCCTTGAAGACCTCGGAGAAATAGCCCTTGAAGTCGGTCCCACCGGAGGACCGCCAACCCGACCGGGAGTCTCGCTGTCCCTCCAACTTCGAGGCTGCTGCACTGAAGGCCGACTTGAGATCACCCGACACGCCGAAGTCGAACTTGACGTCCGGCATGCCTTTCAGTTGATCAACATCCAGGTCGCCCGCGCTGACCATCGAAATTCCCCTCCAGCGAAACTGTGCGTACGCGCTCGAATTGCCCGACGACGCGAATCAATTCAGACGTGGTCAATATGTTCAACCGGGTTGCGAAACAACGCCGGCTGCCGTTGTGACACTCCAACGACCCGACCACACGGTGCCATCGAAGTGTCGATACCGCTTCAGCAGTGGAACACGTCCGGGACAGGCCGCCTGCCCATGATCAGCGCAGGCCGCCCGACCCCGGACGTGCCGAAGGCCGAGTGATTCAGGAACCGCCACCCGCGGTGAAGATGTTCTGCGAGATCTTGTCCAGCTGGCCACGCAGGTCTTCCAGCTCCGACTTGGCCTTTTCCAACGCTGCTTTGGTTTCCGGCCAGGTCGACGTACGGAACGTCACCGCGAGCGGGCCGTCCCAGACGTCGGGCTGCGACAGCTTCTGACCCTGCGCATCCAGCTGTCCGATCTGATCAGCCAGGCCGTTGTTGATGATCGTCTGGATCTGCCGGATGGCCGTCTTGGCGTCCTCTGTCGACAGCACGCGAGAGCTCATGGATCCTCCTCCACACCCCGACTCCGGGAGTCGGCTCGATATTGATCATTCGATGTTGACGTGTCGCCCGCACACCTTGTCCGAACCTCGGAAGCCGGGCGAACGACCACACGGAAATGTAGCAATGCGAAGGGTTCACCCCGGCCGTGAGAACTGTACGGAAAGGCGAATTCTGCAAGCGACTTTGACACCATGGTCCGCTACGCTCCCGCAGAGTCGATCCCCCAATGCCGCCGGACGACCTTGACGTACGCCGCTTGCGACAGACGGAGAGTCACAGATGATCAGCAGGTCCCGCCAGACCCGGTCCGGCCGCCGTCACCTCGGCGTGGCAGGCCCGCTCTCGGCCGCCCTGACCGCACTGCTCATCGTCGCCGGCTGTAACGCCGACGGCCCGCAACCGCCCACACCGCCGAGCCGGGTCCTGCAGTCCGTCGCGGTCCAGATGACTCCCGACGGGACGACGACGGCGATCCGCGGCACGGCCGTGTCGGTACGGGACAACGCCTCCGATGCGACCACGCAGAACACGACCTACTCTCCTGCGCAGGTTGCAGATGATCTTCCCGTCCGGGTCAGCACGACCTATCGGACCGACGAGAAGGCCGGCACGGATCTGCGTGACCTTGACGGATACACCGGCCGGGTGGAGATCGACGTCACAATTCAGAACCTCACGGTGAAACCGCAGAACATCACCTACGACGCGGCCGGCACGTCGCGAACCCAGCCGGCGATGGTCGGATCGCCGCTGACGGTCGTGGCCTCGACCGCGCTGCCCGACGTCAAGCCGACAGATGTGATCACAGCGACCGCACCGGGTGATGTCGGGGCAACCAACGGCATCCTCAGTCAGGCCGAGGACGGTGGATCGGTGGTGCAGTGGGCGGCGCTGTTGGCCGCCCCGCAGACCGGCACGGTGGCGACCTTGCGGCTGGTCAGCGATGTCAAGGACTTCTCGGTACCGACGATCGATCTCACCGTCGAACCGGGGCTGGTCACCGACCCGTCGGTGGGTGGGGTGATCGACTCCGCGTTCAATTCCGACCCGACATCCCAACTGGCGTTGGAACAACGGACGATCAAGGTGATCACCGACGTCAACCAGGTGTTGACCAGAGCCAGCGACAACATCTCCGATGTCCGCAAGAACCTCGACTCCACCTCCAAGACGTTGGGCACACGCACGGCCGAGGAGTTGAAGTCCAGCACCGAGGGCGTCTCCACCTCGATGAAGGGTCTTGATCAAGAACTCAAGAGCCTGAACTCCGACATCGCCAGCACGCTCGGCCAGACCCAGTCGTCGGTGTTGCAGGAGCTGAGCCAGACGGTCGGCACGATGGACCAGATGCTCGGCGACACGTCCGCTCCCCCGCCGACGCCGGTGATCGACGGCAACGGCTGCAAGACAGTCGTTCAGGATCCGAAGAACGCCGGCACCGTCTACGGGAACCTGATGCAGGTCACCGCCCAGCTCGACGGGTACGCCACCGCCACCGGCAGCTGCAAGAAGGAGGCCCAACGGGTACTGCTGGAGGCGGTGGGTCCGGCCAAGCCGAGTGACAAGAACTGCGAGAAGAACAAATCGACCACCTGCTCGCTCTACTACACCGAGCAACAGTTCGGCGTGATCATGGAAGACCTGGTCGCCAAGGGGAACGAGCTGGTCAACTCGCTGCAGCCGGAGATCGTCACCGACGCCCAGGACGAGTTCGACGAAGTGTCGGCCAGCATCAACCGGGTACTCGGCGATGTCAACGACCTGAAGGACTCCTCGCCCTACGCCGGGATCCCCAAGGGGCTCGATGACGTCGACGATTCGCTGAACCGGATCTCCAGCCGGGTCACCTCACTGGAGAGCAAGATCACCCGGATCCACGGCCAGGCTGTTGATGCCCGGAAAGAGATCGGTGAACAAATGGATGACGAGACCTACGGCAAGGGTTCAATGCTTGCCCAGAATGCCGCGGTTGCGGACGAGCTGTGTCAACTCGTCGCGCCGGGCGTGCTCGGCAGAGGTCAGATCAACCGCATCCGTGCGTACCTTGTCGATGATTCCTGTCCGGACCAGGACGGCAACACCCACGGAATTGGTTGGATGCGCCGTTTGCATACGCCGTACAGGCTATCCATGGAGAAGCGCCTGCTCAACCAGGCCGACAGGTGGAACAAGATCATTTCCAACACCGACGTCACAGATGATCAGCAAGGACCGGGCAAGGACCTGGCCAGGATCCGCGAGCTGGTGGCGCGGGGACATGATCAGGTCGAGACGATCCGCCAAGCGCGGAACAGCAACGGCAGCGAACTCACCAAACAGCTGACGGAGCTGGAGCACGACGCACACCGGCTGTCGGGGCAACGCAACCTGCTCGGCAAGATGTTGGCGGCGCTGCAGAAGCAGCAGGACGGCCTGGCGCCGACGATCAACAAGGCGTTCAACGATGCCGCCAACGAGGCCAACACCCAGGTCGCTGGCGCGATCGAACCGCAGATCCGCAAGGTCGCCGCACAGGCACAGGTCGACAGCCGGGCCGTCGGCGACATGTTCGACCAGTCCGCGGCAGGCCTGTCCAACGCGTCGGACCAGATCTCCCGCAACGGCACGCGGACGATCAACGCCCAGCGACGCCAACTGCAGGAATCGGAGAAGCACGCTGAGGGCGTTGCGTCGCAGCAGGTCGACCAGGCGCTGACCCGGATGGCCAAGGGCGTCTCGGCCTCCACCCGCGACATGAACGGCGCCTCGGCCCAGCTCACCGACAGCCTGAAGAAGGTGCTGCTTGATCTGGGCACCCGCAAGGTCAACGGTTCGGGCCTGCTGGGGTCGATGACCACCAGCGCGGCCAAGGTCGGCACCGCCGACTACCAGTTGGCGCTGGCGTCCACCACGACCACCTCCTACGCGGGCGTGCGCGGTGAGGACGTCAACGGCATCCTGCTCCGACAGGCCCAGCTGTCGGCCGCCCTGGAGGCTGGCGCCAACCTGCCGGCCTTCCACCTGACCGTGCCGTCGGGAGCGCAGAGCCAGACCGTGTACACCTTCCAGATCAAGGAGACGAAGTGACCACCCGGCGCTGGATTGCCCTGGTCATCGCCGCCGTCGTCGTGGTCGGCGGGGCAGCAGGCGGCGTCCTCTGGTGGAGTTCTTCCAAGCAGCAGCCGCAGACCAGGCCTGCCCCTGCCACCCCGGTGGCGATGTCGGTGGCGAACGTTCCGGACAAGCTGACCATCGGAGTCATCCTCACGCTCTCCTCCGAACCCGGCGAGGGCGAGGACTGGAAGGCCGCGGCGAACGGCGCACAGGTCGCGGCGCAGCGGCTGGCGATGGGCGGCACCCACGTCAAACTCAAGACGGTCGACGACAAGGGCACCACCGACGGCGCCCGCAAGGCGGTCAAGCAACTCGTCGCGGCACACGTCGCCGGCATCGTCGTCGCCAGTGAGGGACCTCACCTGAAGGGTGCCGTCGAGGCAGCGCAGCGGAGCGGAACGCCGCTGCTGATGCCGTACGAAGCCGACCTCGACCTGATCGGCGATCATGTCTGGGCCACCGGCGCAACCGACCAGGTCATCGGGACCGCGATGCAGGCCGCGCTGGCGTCGGCGAAGGTGTCCCATCCGCTGTTGATCAACGCCGGCGACGGAGCTCCGGACGGGATCGAGCCGGACAACGAGATCACCTTCAAGACCGGTGGTGACAGCGACAAGCTGATCAAACAGATCGAGGCCGTGACCGGAGCCAAGCACAACTCGGTCGACTCGATCGTGGTCTCCGGACCCGCGACCCAACTGGCCGCCGTCGAACGGGCGCTGCAGGGCGCACAACCGAACCTGCCGGTGTTCTTCACTCCCGACGCCACCAGTCCGGCCTTCAGCGACGCCCTGCTCGAAGCCGACGCCAGCCTGTCCAGCAATCTCAACACCGTGGGCGTCGACGACAGCGACGCCGTCGCCCTGCGCACCGACACCAACGGACGGGCAATGGCCTCCTTCCTCGCGGCGGTCCGGCTGGTTGCCCAGGACGGCGACGAGAAAACCCTGCCGGGTGATCAGACCTTCGCCACCGCCGCCGACCAGGCAGATCCGGCCAGTCACGACGCCGTGATCGCCCTGGTGCATGCGGCCGCGGCGGCACAGAGCACGGCACCGTCCGATGTCGCGGCTGCGCTGCAACACCTCAGACTGGATCACACCCAGGGGCTGGCCGGTCCGGCGCTCGACTTCACCCACCCGGCTGCACTTGACGAGAGGGCTGTCGTGGCGCTGCGATCATCGGACCAGGACCTCGGCCTCCGCCCGCAGAGCCAGGACTCCCAGCCGCGGCTGATCTGGTTCGCGGGCCCCGTCACGAAGTGAGTTCTGCACGATGCGGCTGTTGATCGATCTCGCCGGACAGCGACACGAGGTCGACGTGGAACGGATGGCGCCATCGGCCACCCTGGCCGATCTGGTCGCCGACGGCTGCGGCGAGCACGTATCGCCGGACACCACTCTCTACGTCGACGACACCGCCCACGCCGCCGACACCCCGTTGTCCTCGATCACCCTGCTGGAAGGCAGCGTGATATCGCGGACGGCGTTGGACAGGCCCCGCCCGATCACCGGCTGGACCGCGACCCTGTCCGGCGGCCTCGATGCCGGCCGCGTGGTGCCGGTGCCGGCCGACCGACCGCTGGTGATCGGCCGCTCGCCACAGGCCGACATCTCGGTCGACTCGGTGAGCACCTCCTGGCAGCACGTGACGATCAACCGGGAGGCCGACGGCGTACGGATCAAGGACGCCGGGTCGACCAACGGCACCCTGGTCGACGGCCGCCGGATCGACGACGACGGTGTGCTGGTCGCCGAACGCGCGGTGATCATCGCCGGCGGCGTCACCGTCCTGGTGCGCAAGGACCTCGACGAGGACCCGGCACCGAAACCCGGATCGCTGCACAACCTGACCCCGGCGGCCACCGCACCGTTCAACCGTCCGCCGCGACCCGGCCGGCCACCGGCCCCGGACCCGATCGAGCCGCCCAGCCGCAAGGACGTCCCGGCGGCCACCCGGTTCAACATCATCACCGTTGCAGCCCCCTTGGTGGTGGCGGTGGCCATGGTGATGCTGCTCGGCGACCCGCGCTTCGCACTGATGGCGGGACTCAGCCCGATCATGGGTGTCGGCTCCTGGTTCGAGCAGCGACACCGGCGGACCCGCAACCTCAAAGAAGAGGACGAACGATTCGCCAAGGCGCTCGAGACGTTCACAAGTGACCTGCGTCGGGTCGCCGAGACGGAGAGCCGCACCAGTTACATCGACCGCCCGGACCCGGCCACCACATTGCGCCGGGCCGCCATCCCGACCACCACCCTGTGGCGGTCCCGCTTCGGCTCCCATGACTTCCTTCACCTGCACGCCGGGGTCGGTGACCTGCCCTGGTCCCCACCGATCGAGAACCGGTCCGCCGGCCGGTTGGAGGACAAGGTCCGCTTCGTGATCCAGGAGAGCAGGCTGCCGTCGGCGGCCGTGGACGTCGACCTGTCCGACGGCGGAGTCGTCGGCATCGTCGGCGACCGGGCAGGCGCCCTGGCCGTCGCGCGGAGCCTGCTGGTCCAGGCGGCGGTGCATTGCGGCCCGGCCGATCTGACCGTCGGTGTGTTCTGCGACCGAGGCCGCGACGAGGACTGGTCCTGGACCTCCTGGCTCCCCCAGATCCGCCGGCACGGCGGAAGTTCCGGCGAGCGCTGGCTGTCCCACGACCGGTCGCAGAGCGAAGAGCTGCTGCGTACGCTCCGGGACGACATCGACGAGCACCCGACTCCCGCGATCCTGCTCCTGCTGGACTCCGACGTGCTGACCGAGGGTCGCAACGCTCCGGCCAGGACGCTGCTCGGACACGGCCGTACGGTGTCCGCCGGCGCATCGCACAAACCGGTGACGCAGGTGTCCGGCATCGTGATCGCCGCCTCCGAGGACAAGCTGCCCGCGGCCTGCACCACGGTCATCACAGTGGGCGCGGACGCCGCCGGTACGGTCACCAGGCCGGGCGATCTGACCCACGTCGACGACGTCGTCCTGGCGGGCATCAGCGTCGACACAGCGCTCCGGGGGGCGATGGACCTGGCCCGCTTCGACGATCCTGATCTGGTCGTCCCCGGCGCCGCGCTGCCGTCGCTGGTCCGACTGCCGCCGCTGCTCGACATGGACGAGATCACCGCCGACGCCGTGCGCTCGGCCTGGGCCGAAGCCCGCGGGGTGGCAACCCCGGTCGGCATCGGCGAGGGCGGCAGCTTCTGGCTCGATCTGGTTCGGGACGGACCGCACGGCCTGGTCGGTGGCACCACCGGTTCAGGGAAGAGCGAGTTCCTGCGTTCGCTGGTCGCCGGTCTCGCCGCCCGCAACGACCCCACCCGGCTGACCTTCATCCTGATCGACTTCAAGGGCGGTGCCGCCTTCGCCACCTGCGAACGCCTGCCGCACACCATCGGCACGGTCAGCAATCTGGACGAGCAGTTGGCCAACCGTGCGCTGCGCGCGTTGGAGGCGGAGATGGAGTACCGGCAACGGCTGTTCGCCGCCGCCGGTGAGGGCGTGGACAACCTGGACGCCTACCTGGCGACCAACCCCGCCGAACCACTACCCCGGCTGCTGCTGGTCGTCGACGAGTTCGCCATGCTGGCCAAGGAATATCCCGACGTACTGTCGTCGCTGGTCAGCGTGGCAGCGGTCGGCCGAACCCTCGGCGTGCACATGATCCTGGCGACCCAGCGCCCGGCCGGCGTGGTGAACGAGGACATCCTGGCCAACACCAACCTGCGGGTGGCGCTGCGGGTGCAGAGCCGGGAGGACTCCGGCAACGTCATCGGCGTACCGGATGCGGCCGCGATCAGCCGGCAGCAGCAAGGTCGGGCGTACGTCAAACTCGGCCAGGACGACATCACGCCGGTGCAGACCGCGCTGGTCACCGGGCAGGCCGAGCAGCAGGCGAAGACCAGTATCGACGTTTATCCGGTCGTCTTCGGCCGGACCGAACGGCCGCCGGCGCCCCGGATCAGCGAGAGCGCGCCGACCGACCTGGACCGGCTCATCGACGCGGTGATCCTGGCCAACGAGGCGGCCGGTTTCGCCCCGCCGCGGCCGGTCTGGCCCGAACCGCTCGGCGAGCGGGTCCAGTTGGCCGGCTTCGAGCCCGACGAACCGGCTGAGGTACCGGTCGTGGGCGGCGTGTCCGATCGCAACCGCGTCGACTTCGCGATCGCCGACGACCCCGACCGGCAGCGCCAGATCCCGGCGTGCTGGGATCTGGAGCAGGGCAATCTGCTGCTGATGGGCATTCCCGGCAGCGGCACCAGTACCGCGCTGTCCAGCATCGCGCTGTCCATGGCCAACGCCATGTCGCCCGATGATCTCGACCTCGTCGTCCTCGACATGGGATCCGGCGATCTTGCTCCGCTGGCCGATCTGCCGCACACCACCGGCTACGTCGGCTCAGGCAGCGGCTCCCGCGAGCAGCAGGTGCGCTTCCTGCGGTACGTCCGCGCCGAGGCCGACCGACGCAAGGCCGACCCCCGCGGGCACCGGCGGACCGTGGTGCTGATCGACGGCCTGGCGACGCTCCGGGAGGAATTCCAGGACTACGAGGGCATCGAGTTGATGGAGGGCCTCTACCGCTCGTACACCGACGGTCCGGACCTTGGCATGTCGTTCGCCTGTTCGACCACCCGCGCCAAGGCGGTGCCGCCGGCCATCGACGAGGTGACCACCCAGAAATGGCTGTTCCGGTTGGCCGACCAGTACGACTATGCCGCGGCGGGCATCCGTCCCCACGAGACACCCGCTGCCGTTCCCGGGCGGTGCATCGTTGCCGGCACCCGACTGCAGACCCATGTCGCGACGCCGGGCACCGAACTGGACCGAGCGGTCTCGGCGGTCGGCTCCCGGTGGACCGGCAGTCGCCGCAAACCCGATGTCGTCGGTCGGCTGCCGGAAAGCGTCACCGTCGCCGAGCTCGGCGCTGCGGCCTCGGTGGTCGGCGAACCCTGGCTGATCCCGGTCGGCATCCGGGAGGCCGATCTCGAACCGCAATACCTGGAGCTGTACGAGGGCGAGCACCTGCTGATCGCCGGCTCGGCCCGGTCGGGCAAGTCGACGCTGCTGCTGGCGATCGCCGAGGCCTTGCGCAGCGCGTCGCATCCCGACGGTCCGCCGGTCCGGGTCTGGGGTGCCTGCGACCGCCGGTCGCCGCTGGCCGGGAACCCGCTGCTGGAGCGGGTCGCCGTGGGAGCCGACGAGTTGCCGGCCCTGATGGCCGAGGCGCGGATCCAGACCGGTCCGCTGGTGATCATGATCGACGACTCCGAGCGGGTCGACGATGCGGACCAGGCGATCAGCAACCTGCTCAGCGCCGGGCTGTCGAACGTCGTGGTGATCGCCTCCGGCCGCGCGGACGATCTGCGCACCCTCTACAGTCACTGGACCAAGGCGGTCCGCAAGTCCCGGTGCGGCGTGCTGTTGCAGCCCAACGTCGATTACGACGGGGAGTTGCTCGGCGTCACCCTCCCCCGCCGCGCGCCGGTCGCGATGACTCCCGGCCGCGGCTACGCCTGCGTTGCCGGCGCGGTCGCTCTGGTGCAGACGAGCGCTCCCAGCTGAGGTTGTCCGGGACACGGTCCGGCGGCACCGGCGGGTACACCCAGGTGACCAGCACCACCGAGATGATCATCAGCAGGAACCAGGCGGCCAGCTTGGTCGGTCCGACCGGCTGCCAACCCGCCAGCTGGTCGGGGTAGAACCAGGCGCCCGCCCAGGTGGCGATGTTCTCGGCGAACCAGATGAAGGTTGCCACCAGCCCGAACGCCAGCGGCAGCGGCATCCGCAGCCGCCGGCCGAAGACCCGGAAGTACATCGTGCTCCGGCCGAAGATGATCAACACCGCGGCGATCAGCAGCCAGCGGAGGTCCACGATGAAGTGGTGGGTGAAGAAGTTCACATAGCAGGCCGCTGCCACGATCGCCGACAGCCACAGCGGCGGGTAGCGCGTGAAGCGAAGATCGAAAAGCCGGTGGACACGAACCATGTAGGAGCCCACCGCCGCGTACATGAAGCCGCTGTACAGCGGCACGGCGCCGATGTGCAGGAACCCGCCTGCGGAGTAGCTCCAGGACCCGATCGACGTCTTGAAGAGCTCCATCCCGGTGCCCACGACGTGGAAGATCAACACCACGCGGAGCTCACGCCAGGTCTCCAGCTTCGTGGTGATCATGATCGTCTGGATGATCACCGCTGCGACGGTGACGGCGTCGTTGCGGGCCGTCGGCAATCCCTCGGGATACCAGAGTTTGGCGGCCAGCAGGACCAGCAGCATGGCCGCGCCGAAGACACAGGCCCACGCCTGTTTGGCGCCGAACACCAGGAACTCGACCAGCCACCGGCTGCCCCTCCGGTCCGGGAGTCGGGTGATCAGCCGGTGGGCGGCCGCCTCGATGCGCTGTTCGACACCGGTGAGCGCCCTGTTCGGCTGGTCAGCCCGGTTCGGCAGGTCGGCACGGTTCGGCTGCTCAGCACGGTTCGGTCGCACAGGAACGGGCCCGGTCACCGCCCCAACGTAACGGTGACCGGGCCCGTGCCGGTGTGCTGTCGGCCGATTCTCAGAGAGTTTTGGCCTTCGGGTCCCAATCGTCGGGCAGCAATTTCGGACGCTCCACCGAGCTGTCCAGCTTCACGTACTCACCGGACATCGCAGCCTCGGCGACCGACTCCATGATGTCGAGCACGTGGTAGGCCTGGGCACCGGTCGCCCGGTGCGGACGACCTTCCCGGATCGCCCGGGCCATCTCCAGCGCGCCGGTGCCGCGGCTGGACTGCGCCTCGGTCGTGGCCACGGTCTGCCAGTCGTCGTCGGTGCGGCGGATGATCCTGACCTCGCCGTCGAAGGTGTTGGGGTCCGGTACGGCCAGGGTTCCCTCGGTGCCGTTGACCTCGAACAGGATCCGGCGTGCTGCCGAGTCGAAGGACAGGATGGTCTGCGAGGACTGCCCGCTCGCGAACTTCGCGGCCGCACTGACGTGGGTCGGCACGGTGACGTCGAAGGTCTCGCCGGCCTTCGGCCCCGATCCGATCACCCGCTGCTCCCGGGACTTGGAAGCGACGGCGCCCACTGTGTCGACGGCGCCGAACAGCTGCACCAGGGCGGTGAAGTAGTACGGGCCGATGTCGAACAGCGGGCCGGCTCCCTCCTGGAACAGGAACGCCGGGTTCGGGTGCCAGGACTCCGGGCCCGGGCTCTGCATCAGCGTCAGCGCCGACAGCGGCTCGCCGATGTCGCCGCGATCGATCAGCTTGCGGGCCTCCTGCAGACCACTGCCCAGGAAGGTGTCCGGGGCACAGCCGACCCGGAGCCCCTTGGCCTCGGCAGCGTCCAGTAGCGCCTTGGCCGACACCCGCTCCAGGGCCAACGGCTTCTCGTTGAAGACGTGCTTGCCGGCCTCGATCGCACTGCTGGCCACCTCGGCATGGACGGCCGGGATGGTCAGGTTGATCACCAGTTCGACGCCGTCGTGCTCCAGCACCGCCTCGGGTCCACCGGCGGTGGGGACGTTGAACTCCTCGGCGCGGGCCGCGGCGGCTTCCTTGACGATGTCGCCGATGGCCAGCACCTCGACATCGGGGAAGGAGGTGAGATTCTCCAGATAGGTCTTGCTGATCACCCCGGCGCCGATGATGCCGACACCGATCGGGCCTGATCCTGCCATGATCACGCCTTCCCGGTGAGGTAGGCGAAGCTCTGGGCGATGCACTCGAAGCGGTCGAGTTCACTGTCGTCCAGCTCCACCACGCCGTACTTCAGGTTCGGGGTGGCGTTGATGAAATCCCACACCGGGATCACGCCGTTGCCGACCGCCACCTGGTTCTTGTTGTTCCGGGTGCCGTCGCCGTCCTTGAGGTGCAGCGCCTGGACCCGGTCACCGAGCCGGCCGAGCAACGCCGGCACGTCCGCGCCGCCGACCAGCGCCCAGTAGGTGTCGACCTCGAGCACGACCTCCGGTGCGGTCTTCGCGGCCAGCACCTCGAGCCCGTGCTTGCCGTCGATCGACGACTCCAGCTCGAACCAGTGGTTGTGGTAGCCCACCGACAGGCCGAGCCCGGCCGCCTTCTCGGCAGCAGCGTTGAGCTGGTCGGCGATGTGTGAGATGCCCTCTTCGGACTTCCACAGCTCCGGGTCCGTGTGCGGAGTGATCACGGTCTTGATGCCGAGCTCCTTGGCCGCACCCAGGATCTCGTCTACGTCGGCGTCGACGACGCTGGTGTGTACGGTCGGAGCGGTCAGGTCGTATTTCGCGAGCCCAGCCTTCAGGCCGTCGAAGAAGTTCTGGAACGCGAACGGCTCGACCTGCTTGAAGCCGATCTCGGCGATGCGTCGAAGGCTTGCGTCAATGTCCTCGGCCAGGGCCTCGCGAACGGTGTAGAGCTGAACCGACAACACGTCGGTGCCCAAAGTAGGCATTAAATCTCCTCGATGAGAACTACTCGTCTAGAGAGACACCGCTGTGCCGATGTCCGGGCCAACACACTACCGAACCGTTTCAGTTGTTGGGAGGGGGTCGGTTTGCGTGCCATCCTTTGGCATGGGCGTCGAACAGGGAGGTTCGCATGACTGACCCCGTCATCGTTGTCGGTGTCACGCCAGGGCAGCCCGACATTGTCATCCGGCATGCCGCGAAACTCGCCCGGAAGCTGAACGGTCGGCTGGTCTGCGCCTTCGTCGACACCGGACAGATGAGCATGTTCGAGGGCGCCGACGGAACGCTGATGGCGATGCCACTCGACCCCGACATCGTCGAGGAGCCGACTCCGTTCCCGGACAGCCTGCGGGACAAGCTCGCCGCCGTCTGCGCCGACAAGGAGGTGCCGGTCGAGTTCCGCAGGCCGATGGGTGAGCCGGCCATCGCGCTGGCCGAACTGGCCGAGCACGAACAGGCTTACATGATCATGGTCGGCACCAGACGACCTGGTCTGCGCTCCGGGATCGCCGAGTTCTTCGGCGGCTCGGTGGCCGCCCATCTCAGCCATCGGCAGCCGCGGCCCGTGATCGTCATCCCGCTGACGCCGACCGAGCACGGCGAACTGCCCTGGGACGAGACCGACTAGCGCTACGGCAGGTAGTAGGTCGGGTTCGGCAGCTTGACCGTCCGGTCGGCGTGCCCGCCGATCAGGTCGGAGTACTGGTCACCGAAGTTGGCGACGATGTCGTAATCGCCGCCGGCGTCGGATTCCACGTACGCCCTGGTCTGTGACTTGTAGTCGATCGTGCTGCGGGAATCACCCGGCTGCTTGGTGTAGTAGTTGGCGTCGGTGAAGCCCTCGTAGCCGACGGCGGACAGGTTGCCCAGCGTTGCGGCCTTCTGCCCCGCATTGCGTCCGGTCAGTCCGATCAGCGTGCAGCCGGCCCGATGGGCGGCGTTCACGAAATCGACCATCGCCGGGGTCGCCGGGAACTTCTCGGCCTGCACCCACTCGTCCTGCAGGGACGGGTCGTAGACGAAGTTCATCGCCCCGGCCTCCATGTCGTAGGTCCACAACGTCGTGTCATCGGCGTCCAGCACGATCGCCGGCCTGTTGTGTCGGCGCGATTCCACCCGGCACTGCTGCAACACCGGGCCGGCGTTGCGACGGATGATCTTGGTGACGTCGGTGATGTAGGGCGACTCGTCCTTGTCGGAGATGCCGTTGCCGGTGTCGCCGTAGTAGGTGCGGATCGTGGCCTTCACCGAGTCGATGTTCGGGATGCCGTCGCCGTCGGGGATCCGGCCGCTGGAACCGTCCGGCAGCATGGTGAAGTGGGTCCGCGGCGTCAGCCACGGCTCGTGCACACCCGGCAGGTCCGGCGAAGGCAGGTAATAGGTGGGGTTGGGGAGCTTCACCGGTTTGTCGGCGTACCCGCCCTGCAGGTCCGACCACTGGTCGCCCCAGTTCTGCACGATGTCGTAGCCCTGGCGCTCGATGTGCCTGCGGGTCAGCGCCTTGTACTCCACCGTGGTGCACGAGCTGGTCGCGCAGGTGATGTAGCCGGGCTGGGTCGAGTCGCCCTTGCCGGTCCACTTGGTGAAGAAGCGATCACTGCGGAAGCCGGTGTATCCGACCTTGCTGAGGTTGGCCAGCGTGGCGGCCTTCTGATCGTCGTTGCGTCCGGTGATGCCGAAGATGGCGAAGCCCATCCGGGCCGCGGAGTTGACGAAATCGACCATCGCGGGCGTGGCCGGGAAGCGTTCGTCCTGCACCCACTGGTCCTGCAACACCGGGTCGTAGACGAAGTTCATCGCCCCGGCCTCCATGTCGTAGGTCCACAACGTCGTGTCGTCGGCGTCGAAGACCAGCGCCGGCGTCTTGCCGTGCCGGACCGCCTTCCGGTACGCCGTCGCCAGGCCGCGTTCCTCACGCTGCACGATCCGTTCCATCTGGCTGATGTACGGCGACCGCTGCTTGTCCGCGATTCCGGTGCCGGTGTCGCCGTAGTAGGTGCGGATCGTCGACGTCACCGAGTCGATGTTCGGAATCCCGGCGCCGTCGGCCCGCAACCCGGACGAACCGTCCGGGGCGAGGGTGAAGTGGGTGCGCGGTGCCAGCTTCCGGTGATCACTGTGCTGGTCAGGGCGGTGATCATGGGCCTGCGCCGACGGCGCGACCAGAAGACCCGCAGTCAGCGCAGCAACTCCGACGAGAACCGAGACGAATCGTGAACCGAGGGGGGACGTCACGATCGGGAAGGTAGCAGATTCCGCGCCAGCATGGTGCCGCCCGCTGCCGCAGCCGGGAAGACCAGGACCGAGACGAACGGGATCGCCAGCAACAGGAACGTGGGCACGGTGAAACCGAGGGTGTGCGCCCTGCGCCGCCGCATCGCCTCGCGGCGCTCGGCGATGGCCGTCAGCCCACGCCGTTGGAACGGTGTGCCGAGCAGTTCGATGCCCAGCATCCAGGAGCCGAAGATCGCCGAGAGCACCGGGATCACCGTCTGGCCGACTACTGGGACCAACCCGAGCAGGGCGAAGACCACCGCACCGACCAGTGACATCGCGAGAAGAGCCAGCGACTGCCCGACCGATCGCGGCACCGATCGCACCAACGACTCACCGACCTCGTCCGGCGCGTCGCCGAGTTCCACCTCGACCAGTTCGGAGATCTTCTCGTACGCCGGCCCGCCGATCGCCAGGGTGAGCGCGGTGAAGACCAGCACCATGATCAGGATCGACCCGCCGACCGCCCCGATACCGATCAACACCCGGACCCATGGAGCGTAGTCGGGGATGATCCGGTCCAGGTTGCTGATCCCGGTGATCAACAACGCCAGGAAGATCACCGAGGTGATCAGCGGCGGCAGCCCGCCGAGCAGGAAGAGTCGGCGCCGGCTGAAGACCAGGGCGAAGCCGCGGACCAGTAACACTGCCCCACTGAGTGCCTCGGAGATCACGGTCAGCCCTGCTCGGCCCGCACCTTCTCGCCCTTGGCCTCTGCTGTTCGACGCAGCTCGTCCTGGAAGTCGATCATCGCCTGGGTCAGCGATGCGTCGCCGGTTGCCAGCATCCGGACGGCCAGCAGTCCGGCGTTGCGCGCGTTGCCGATCGCAACGGTCGCCACCGGCACCCCGGCCGGCATCTGCACGATGGACAGCAGGGAATCCATGCCGTCCAGATACTTCAGCGGCACCGGCACGCCGATCACCGGGAGCGGTGTCAACGCCGCCAGCATGCCGGGCAGGTGCGCCGCACCGCCGGCCCCGGCGATGATCACCTCGAGCCCGCGGGTGTGGGCGGTCCGGCCGTACTCGACCATCGCCTCGGGCATCCGATGGGCAGAGACCACGTCAGCCTGATACCGGATGCCGAAGTCGGCGAGAACGGTGGCCGCCCCGCCCATCACCGGCCAATCCGAGTCCGAGCCCATCACGATGCCCACCCGTGCCGGTCCGTCACTCATCGCCGACTCCCATCAAGTAGTTGGCTGCGTGCCGGGCGCGCTTCCGGACACCCGACAGATCGTCGCCGTACGCCGTCACGTGCCCGACCTTACGACCCGGCTTGACCTCCTTGCCGTACAACTCCACCCGAAGCCGCGGATCGCGGGCGAAACAGTGCAAGAGTGCGGCAGGCAGGTCCTGGACGGTGCCACCCAGCACGTTGACCATCACCGTCCACGGGTCCCGTGTCGTCGGCGAGCCGAGTGGCAGGTCGAGCACGGCGCGCAGGTGGTTCTCGAACTGGGAGGTGTGCGAGCCGTCGATCGACCAGTGCCCGGTGTTGTGCGGGCGCATCGCCAACTCGTTGACCACCACGCTGCCGTCGGCACGCTGCATCAGCTCGACCGCGAGCACGCCGGTGACCTCGAGTTCGTGGGCGATCCGCAGGGCAAGCTGCTGGCAGCCGATCGCCTGGTCCTCGGTCAGGTCGGGCGCCGGAGTGGTGGTCTCGGTGCAGATCCCGTCGGTCTGCACGGTTTCGGTGACCGGGTAGGCGACAGCCTGTCCGCTCGGGGACCGCACCACCAGGGCGCTCAGCTCGCGGCGGAAGTCGATGTACTCCTCGGCGAGGATGTCCGCGCCCGACGCGAACGGCTCGGCCGCCCGGTCGGCGGAGTCGATCTTGAAGACCCCCTTGCCGTCGTAGCCGCCACGGGTGGTCTTGGCGATCACCGGCCAGCCCACCTCGTCGCCGAAGGCGATCAGCTCCTGCGGTGAGCCGACCGGCCGGTTCACCGGACACGGGATGCCCAGGGCGCCCAGCCGGGACCGCATCACCGCCTTGTCCTGGGCGTGGACCAGCGCCTTGGGCCCCGGCCGCACGGCCACCCCGTCGGCCTCCAAATCCTCCAGGATGGCGGTGGGGACGTGTTCGTGGTCGAAGGTCACGACATCGCACGAGGCGGCGAACCGGCGTACCGTCTCCGGGTCGGTGTAGTCGCCGACCTGCACGTCGGCGATCACCTGGGCGGCCGAGCTGTCGGCCGTCTCGGCCAGCAGCTTCACCCGGATACCCAGGCCGATCGAGGCCTGATGCATCATCCTGGCCAGCTGGCCGGCGCCGATGATCCCCACCACGTATGTCACGGGAGCCGATGGTACGGGGAACCCGCCAGGATGAACCAGGTGAGCCAGCTGCGCAACGATCGACACCTCAGCATCGCCGGACTGCAGGCCATGATCGACAGCGGTGAGTGCTGGCGGTGGACATCGAGATGAACACCGTCGACGGCTATGCGATCTCGTCCTGGGACAGCGGCTACGGCGACATGGTGTTCCAGCTCGACCCCGACACCCTGCGGCTGCTGCCGCACCAGCCCGGCACGGCGATGGTGCAGTGCGACCTGACCTGGCTGGACGGCAAACCGGTCGCGGAGTCGCCGCGGACGATACTGAAACAGCAGCTGGACCGGGCGGCCGGTCTGGGATTCCAGGTGCTGGCCGGCACCGAACTGGAGTTCATCGTCTTCGACACCGGCTACGCCGACGCGTGGCGGCAGGGCTATCGCGATTTGCAGCCGGCCACCAGCTACAACGTCGACTACTCGATCCTCGGCACCACGGCCGTCGAGCCGTTGCTGCGAGAGATCCGCAACACGATGTACGGGGCCGGCCTGGACGTGGAATCGGCCAAGGGTGAGTGCAATCGGGGCCAGCAGGAGATCGGCTTCCGCTACGCCGACGCCCTGACCACCGCCGACAACCACGTCGTCTACAAGACCTCGGCCAAACAGATCGCCGCCCGGCACGGCAAGTCGATCACCTTCATGGCCAAGTACAACGAGCGGGAGGGCAACTCCTGCCACATCCATCTCTCGCTGCGCGGGCACGACGGAGGCACCGTCTTCTGGGACCACAGACGGACCGATCTCTACGACCGGTTCATTGCCGGTGTGCTGGCCACCCTGGTGGACTTCAGCCTGTTCTATGCGCCGAACATCAATTCCTACAAGCGGTTCGCCGAGGGCTCCTTCGCGCCGACCGCCATCGGCTGGGGCACCGACAACAGAACCTGCGCCGTACGGTTGGTCGGGGAACGCGAGTCCGCGCGGCTGGAGAACCGGGTGCCGGGCGGCGACGTCAATCCCTATCTGGCGCTGGCGGCGATGATCGCCGGCGGCCTGTACGGCGTCGAGCAGGGCCTGCCGCTGCCGCCGGAGGTGTCCGGCAACGCGTACCGCTCCGACCTGCCGACGGTTCCGCGCACACTGTCCGACGCCCGGGAGGCATTCACTGGGTCCGCGGTCGCCCGGGACGTGTTCGGCGATGCTGTGGTCGACCACTACACGAACATGGCCGATGTCGAGCTTGCGGCCTTCGAGGCGGCGGTCACCGATTGGGAACTCCGCCGCGGCTTCGAGAGGATGTGACGGTGCGCAGTCGTCAGGTGATCAATCCGGCAACCGAGGAACCGATCACCGAGGTCGGGATGGCGACGGTGGCGGACACCGATGCTGCCGTCGACCGGGCTGCCCGGGCCTACCCGAAATGGCGCGACGTCGCGCCCGGCGATCGGGCGGCACTGCTCCGCCGGTTCGCCGCGATCGTGGATGATCATCAGGAGGAACTCGCCCAACTCGAGGTGGCCAATTCCGGGCATCCGATCGGCAATGCCCGCTGGGAGGCCGGCAACGTCCGCGACGTGATCAACTACTACGCCGCCGTCCCGGAGCGGCTCTCCGGCCGGCAGATACCGGTCCCCGGCGGGATGGACGTCACCTTCCGCGAACCGCTCGGCGTGGTCGGTGTGATCGTGCCGTGGAACTTCCCGATGCCGATCGCCGCCTGGGGTTTCGCGCCGGCGCTGGCTGCCGGCAACTGCGTCGTCCTGAAGCCCGCCGAACAGACGCCGCTGACCGCGCTCCGGTTGGCCGAGCTGGCGCGGGAGGCCGGTTTCGCCGACGGCGTCTTCACCGTTATGCCCGGGGAGGGGCCGGTGGTCGGCAGCAGGTTCGTCAGCCATCCCCGGGTCCGCAAGATCACCTTCACCGGTTCCACCGCGGTCGGCAAGCAGATCATGGCGGGCTGCGCCGACCAGCTCAAGCGGTGCACGCTGGAGCTCGGCGGGAAGAGTGCGAACGTGATCTTCGCCGACGCGGATCTGGAGGCCGCAGCGGCGACCGCGCCGGCCGCGGTCTTCGACAACTCCGGGCAGGACTGCTGCGCCCGCTCCCGCATCCTGGTCCAGTCCTCGGTCGTCGACCGCTTCCTGGAGTTACTGGAACCCGCCGTCAAGGCGGTCGCCGTCGGCGATCCGTCCGATCCCGGTACGGCGATGGGGCCGCTGATCTCCGCCGCGCACCGGGACCGGGTCGCCGGATACCTCGACGGCGCGGACATCGCCTTCACCGGCAGCGCGCCCCGCGGCCCGGGCTATTGGATGCCGCCGACCGTCCTGATCGGCGGCTCGACCAGCGACCGGACCTGGCGTGAGGAGATCTTCGGGCCGGTGGTCTCGGTGGTGCCGTTCACCGACGAGGCCGACGCGATCCGGCTGGCCAACGACAGCGACTACGGGCTGTCCGGATCGATCTTCACGCGTGATCTTGGTCGCGCGCTCCGGGTGTCCCGGGCCGTCCAGGCCGGGAATCTCAGCGTCAACTCCCATTCCTCGGTCCGCTACTGGACACCCTTCGGCGGTTACAAACAGTCCGGTCTGGGACGCGAGCTCGGCCCGGACGCTGCCGACGCGTACACCGAGGAGAAGAACGTCTTCTTCTCCGACAAGTGAGCCAGCTGAAAGGAAGCAATGACAGGTCGGGTGCAGGACAAGGTCGCCGTGGTCACCGGTGGCTGCTCCGGCATCGGGTTGGCGGCGGTCCGCCGACTGGCCGCCGAGGGCGCCCGGATCGTGATCGGCGACATCGATGATCAACGCGGAGCCGAGGTCGCCGCGGAGATCGGCGGCCGCTACCGACACACCGACGTCACCGACGCCGATCAGGTCGGTGCGCTCTTCGCTGCGGCGGTCGACGCGTACGGGTCACTGGACATCGCCTTCAACAACGCCGGAATCTCTCCGCCGGAGGACGACTCCATCCTGGACACGGATCTGGATGCCTGGAACCGGGTCCAGCAGGTCAATCTGACCAGCGTCTACCTGTGCTGCAAGGCGGCCCTGTCGATCATGACCGAACAGCAGCGCGGATCGATCATCAACACTGCCTCGTTCGTTGCGGTGATGGGCGCGGCGACCTCGCAGATCTCCTACTCCGCATCCAAGGGTGGCGTGCTGTCGATGACCCGGGAGCTCGGCGTGCAGTTCGCCCGGTCCGGCATCCGGGTCAACGCCCTGTGCCCGGGCCCGGTCAACACCCCGCTCTTGCAGGAACTCTTCGCCGCAGATCCCGAGCGGGCCGCCCGCCGGCTGGTCCACGTCCCGATGGGCAGGTTCGCCGAACCGGAGGAGATCGCCAACGCCGTACTGTTCCTGGCCTCGGACGAGTCCAGCTTCATCACCGCCAGCACCTTCCTGGTCGACGGCGGCATCTCCGCCGCTTACGTAACGCCGCTCTAGATCACCGAACGAGCTCATGAAACCTGTCATCGGCCTGTCGTCCCATCCTGAGGAAGCGGTCCATCCCGAGGAACGCCAGGACGCCGGGCTGTTCCGTGGCCTGGTCACTGCAGCTGCCGGATACGCCGGAAGATCACGGCCCGCTGCACGACGAAGTTGACCGCCGTCGCGACACCCTGGGCGATCACGAAGGCGGTCACCTGCACCGCAAGCAACGGCAGGCCCCAGCTCTGCAGCAGCGGGAACAACAGCGCGAACAGGCCGACCTGGACGAAGAAGGTGCAGCCGTAGAGCACCAGCACTCCGACGAACCGGCGGGTCGACGGCCCTGCCCGGAAGGTCCACCTGCGGTTGATGGCGTACGCGGTCGTGGTGCCGCAGACGAAAGAGATCGCCTTGGCGACATTGTGCTGCAGGCCCAGATGCATCAGCAGCACCAGGACGCCGAAGTCGACCACTGCCGACAGCGAGCCGGTCAGGATGAACCTGACCATCTGCACGCTGAGTCTGTGGTGGTGATGCGCTTCCGGCACCCGACAAGGGTAGACGGTCGGTCAGCTGAGAGGCTGTTGCCTGATGAACACGTCACAGGTGTCCGCACCGGTCGGGACCGTGCTCCCCTACCGTGCGCTGATCTGGCTTGCGGTGGCCACCTTCTCCAACGGCATCGACGGCTACGTGCTGGCCGGACTGTTGCCCAAGATCTCCGCCGACCTCGCGGTCAGCAACGCCGCCGCGGGGCAGCTGGTCTCGGTGTTCGCGCTCACCTCCGCGCTGGCCGCGCCGGTGCTCGGCGCGGTGACCAGCGGATGGGAACGACGGCGGACGATCGTCGGATCACTGGCGGTCTTCGTGCTGGGCAACCTGCTGGTCGCGCTGGCACCGGTCTATTCGGTGGCTCTCGGTGCCCGGGTGCTGGCCGCCCTCGGCGCCTGCGTGATGAACGCCTCGATCACCGGCTACGTGATCCACCTGGCCCCGGTGCAGCACCGCGGCAAGGCGCTGTCCTTCGTGCTCGGCGGCTGGATGACGGCGACTGCGTTGGGCGTGCCGGTCGGCCTGCTCCTCGGCCAGTCGAACTGGCGGTTCCCGCTGCTGATGGTCGCCGTCGTCGGTACCGTCGCCCTGGTCGGAATCATGATCAAACTGCCACATCTGCAGTTGCCGCCGGGCACCCTCCGGGACCGGCTGCGCCCACTGCGGCAACCGCGGCTGCTGGCCGGTCTGCTGGTGTCCACCGGCATCCTCTGCGCCAGCTACACCTGCTTCACCTATGCGGTGCTGATCCTGCACTGGGCACACGGCTGGATGATCATCGTGATCATGTTCGGATACGGGCTGGCGAGCATGCTCGGCAACGCGGTCACGGGTCGGCTCGCCGACCGGTTCACCCCGGTCCGGGTGCTGACCATCTGGCTGATCGGTCTGTTGGTCAATGCCGTCGTGGGCGCGGTGAGCATCGGTACGGCCACCGCAGGGACCCTGGTCGTCCTCGGGCTGCTGTGGTTCTTCGTCGCCGGCATCGGCAACGGCGGCGCCGCCGTGCCGCAACAGGCCAGGTTGGCCTCGATGGCACCCGATTCAGCCGCCATCGTGATGGCGCTGAACGGTAGCGCCATCTCGCTGGGCTCGGCGTTGGGTGGTGCCCTCGGCGGCGTCACCCTCGCTGCCGGCAACCAGTCGTCGCGACTCTTGATCGTTGCCGCGGCCGTGCTGGCGGCGACCCTGTGCCTGCACGCCGTGGTGGTGCGGATCAGCCGGCCGCGTACCCCGGCACTAGGGTGATGATCATGTTCTCGAACCTGAGCGCTGGAGCTCTCGGACTGTCCCTCGACCACACCCAGGCGATCGATCTCGCCGTCAAACACGGATTCGGCGGCGTCGACCCCGATGTCGGCTACTTCCGCGGTCTCGGTGGCCCTGCGGCCATCGCCGAACACGCTGCCGCGGTCGCCGAACGCGGGCTGCGCTGGGGAATCGCCGGCCTGCCCGTGCCGCTGACCGCACCGGCCGAAGAATTCCGCGCCGCCCTGGCGACGCTGCCGGAAACGCTCGGCCTGCTCAGCGCTGCCGGCGTCAGCTCCGTCGGCACCTGGATCCGGCCGATGCACGACGAGCTGTCCTACCGCCGCAACTGGGTGCTGCACGTCAGCCGGTTGCAGTTGGTCGCCGATCTACTGGCCGACGCCGGGCTGCGGCTGGGACTGGAGTACATCGGTCCGAAGACCTTCTGGTCGACCGAACGCTTCCCGTTCATCCACTCCATCGGCGAGGCGCTGGAACTGATCGCAGAGGTCGGCAGGCCCAACATCGGTCTGATCCTGGACACCTACCACTGGTACACCGCCGGGGAGGCGGCCATCGACCTGGTCGGGCTGAGCGACGCCGACATCGTCTCGGTCGACATCAACGACGCCCGGGATGACCGGCAGCGGGACGAGCAGCAGGATCTCGACCGTCGGCTCCCCGGTTCCACCGGAGTGATCGACCTGGGCGGCTTCATGGATGCCGTACGGGCGGCTCAGTACAGCGGTCCGGTCAAGGTGGAGCCGTTCATGAAGTCGCTGGCCGAGCAGCCGGTCGACGACGTACTGTCCGACGTCGCCCGCCGTCTCGACCAGGCGATCAAGGGCTGACCCAGGGCGCCGCCGTGGGGCACCTGGCACGTCGCGCTCAGCCCGTACCAGGTCGCACCCGCAGGGATGGACTACACCGTACGGTGACCCTCGGTTACGGTCCGGAGGGCGACGCGTTCCTACCGGACTATCCGCCGCCCCGGGCCCAGGGCCGCGGACGGGACCGCTCGCCGGTGACGACCTGTTGATCATCACCGGTGAGGAGGTCACCACCCGCAACGGGCACTGGGTGGCGGCGGGATCCGGGCCGGGGCAACTGATCGACTGGCGCTACCGCTCACGCGACGACGTCCTCGACCAGTATCAGGACCAGGTCCACAGGCGGCGGACGGTCTGCATCGCTGGCTGCCGGCGGTCGGCAACAGCGACGCACACAGCCCCGGCGACGTGATCGGCCTGCCGCAGAACGTCGTACTCGCCGATGACCTGAGCCGCGAGGCGATCCTGGCCGGACTTGCCGCCGGACGGAGCTGGATCGCCGAGTCGTCCGCGGTCGACCTGTCCTTCACCGCCACGGGCGGTGGCCGGTCGGCGGGGATCGGCGAACGGCTGCCGGTCGATCGCGACACTGACGTCACGGTCTCGATCCGGGTCTCCGGTGTTCCCGCCGGCACCGTCCGGCTGCTCACCGATGAGGGCCGGTCATCCGGGGGGCACGTCGATGGGCCCGCCGGCGGGGTTCGGCCCGATGGCCGCACTCACCAATCCGATCTGCCTGGGTCGTACGTCCTGATCAACCGGCGCACGGCGTCCGGCGGCTCGCCCTGCTGCTGGCGAGCCAGCCACTTGTTGAGCGCGACCAGCTCGGCACTGGTGCCGTGGGCGGCCACGAGCAGCCGCAGCCTGCGGTCCTCCTCGGCCCGCTCCAGATGCAGCGGTGCCAGATGCGGCAACACCGTCCGCTGCAGCTCGGCGAGCGCCTCGTCGCGTTCGGCCTCGGTGGCGCGCATGAACGGACCGGCCAGACCCGGCGCCAGCACCTTGATCATCACTCGGGTCAGCAATCGGGTTTGCTGGGCCTTGCCGGCCCGCTCGATCACCAGCCGGGTCAACCGTGTACTCGTGAGCACCTTGTTGTGCAGCGATTGCGGCTGGTCGGACAGGTTCCCGCCGCCCTGGCGGGTGCGGCGACGGACGTAGTAGTCCTCGTCGGCCCGGGTGGTCACCCGGCGGGCAGCCAGGATCGCGGCCGCGACGAAAACCTGGTCCTCGCCCTGGATCATGTCCTCGCAGAATTCCAGCCGGAGCCGGGACAGGAAGGACCGCCGGAACAGCTTCTGCGCCGACAACGTGGTCCAGACCTTGTCCTTGATCAGATCGGCATCGTCGGCGGTACGGATCAGGCTGGCTTCGCGCCGGCCGCCGATCACTCGAGCGCGGCCGACGACCACGTCGGACCTGAGCCGATCGGCGTCGGCGACGAGCCGACGCAATGCGTCCGGCGGCATCCAGTCGTCGGCGTCGTGGAAGAAGACGTACCGCCCGCGTGCCCGGCGAAGCCCGAGATTGCGGCCGATCGACGGATGCCCGGAATGCGGCTGCTTGATGATCGTCAGCTGCGGCCAACTCGTTGCCGTTTCCTGCAGGAACGCCCACGTGTCGTCCGTCGACCCGTCGTCGATCACGATGACTTCACGATCATCGGCCGGCAGCGTCTGCTTCCGGAGCGCCTCCAGCGCTCCCTCGAGCAGCGGCCGGCAGTCGTAGGTGGGGATGATCACCGAGACCGCTGGGGTCACGGCCACCGGGGTTCACGCTTCTCGACGAACGCCGCGACTCCTTCCGCCCGATCGGCGGAGAAGGCGGTGTTCCGCCACGCGCGGTCCTCGACCTCGAGGCCTTCGCCGATCGGCAGATCGAATCCGGTTCGCAGTGCCTGCTTGGCATTGCGCAGCGCGACCGGCGACTTGCCCGCGATCGTTGTCGCAAGATCACGAGCCGCCGCGACTGCGCCGCCGGCGCCCGTCCGGCGATCGGCCAGCCCGATGGCGTACGCCTCATCCGCGCCGACCCGCCGGGTGGTGAAGATCAGGTCGGCGGCCCGGTTCAGACCGATCCGCCGGGACAACAGTTGGGTGCCACCGCCGCCCGGGATGACCCCGACACCGACTTCGGGAAGCGCGAAGACGGCGGTGTCGGAGGCGATGATCAGATCGCAGGACAGCGCGAGCTCGCAGCCACCTCCCAGCGCGAAGCCTTCCACGGCGGCGATCGTCGGCATCGGCAGGTCGAGTACCGAGTTGTACGCACGTCGCGCCACCGGTCGTTGCGCGGCAAGATCATCATCGGACAGCGCATTGCGTTCCTTCAGATCCGCACCGACACAGAACGCCTTCGGCACCGCGCTGGACAGGATCACCACCCGGACGTCACGATCCTCGGTCAGTTCGGCGCAGGCATCGGCCAGCGCCACCGCCTGGGCGGTGTCGACTGCGTTCAGCGCCTCGGGACGGTCCATCACGATCTGGGCGACATGATCACCGGGACGCTCAATCGCGACGGTCACTGTGCACCTCCCCGAACAACAACTCACTCATGATCACGTGGATCCGTTCCACCTCCGGCACGTCGTCCAGGGTGATCGTGCTGTCCTCCCCGGCAGTCTGGATGTTGAGCGTGCCGCAGCCGAGCATCCGGTCCAGCAGGCTGCGGTCGTAACTGACATCGTTGATCCGGATCAGGGGCAGATCCTTACCCTGCTTGCTGAGGATCCCGGTGCGGGTGATCAAGCGCCGATTGGTGATCGTGTACGTTGTGGTCCGCCAGCGCAGGAACGGCGCCAGGCACCACCAGCAGAACAACACCAGGCCCACGATGATCACCACGTACTGCCCGATCGGTGTCGCCTCGGGCGGGATCAGCGCACAGCCGAAACCCACGGCACCGCCCAACAGGATCAGCAGCACGGCGGGCCCGATCAGCCGCTTGGCATGGGTGCGGACGTGAACCTCGACATGTTCCCCCTCGCCGAGCAGCTTCCGTGGCAGACCCATGCCAGCCACGGTACCCAGAGATCAGCGCAAGTGGATGATGTCGCCGGCTCCGAAGACCTGGCGGCCGTGCGCGGTCCGGACGACCAATCTGCCGTCGTCGTCGATCGCCTCGGCCAGGCCGGTGACCGAGTCCTCCCCGGACAGGACCACGCGCACCTGCCGGCCGATCGTCGCACAGCGAGCGATGTAGGCCCGGCCCAACGCCTCGGCGTCGAAGTCGTGCTCCCAGTTGTCGTACAACAGGCCGAAGGCGCGCAGCACGGTCGCGGCGATCGTGGTCTTGTTCCGAGTGGCGGCGCCGGCCAGCAGCAGGGAGGTCGCCCACGGCACCGGCAGTTGGTCCTCGGTCAGGTCGGTATTGATGCCGATGCCGATCACGCAGCCCGGTCCGGACGGGCTGCTCACCTGTTCAGCGAGGATGCCGCACAGCTTGCGGTCGCCGACCATGACGTCGTTGGGCCACTTGAGCGTGGTCGCCACGCCGGTTGCCCGGCGGATGCCTTCGGAGACGGCCATCCCGCAGATCAGCGGCAGCCACGTCCACCGCTGCCACTCGACGTCGCCGGGGACCAGCAGCAGTGACATCGCCAGGCTGGCCCCGGGCGGCGCCGACCAGGTGCGATCAAGGCGCCCGCGGCCGCTGGACTGGTAGGTGGTGAGCAACACCGACCCGTGCCCGGCGGTCCCGGCCGTGGCTGCTCGGGCCAGATCGGCGTTCGTCGACCCGGTCCGGGGTACCGCGTCGATCTGCTTCCAGAGTCGACCGCCGTCCCCGACGACCAGCTCGCGCAGCCGCTCGACATCCACCGGATCCGTGTCATACATTTCGCCGCCGACCCTACCGTTAGGGTCGAGCCATGTCTGACCTCCATACGACCGCCGGCAAGATCGCCGACCTGGAGCGACGGCTCGGTGAGGCCGTTCACGCCGGCTCCGCCGAGGCGATCCAGAAGCAGCATGCACGCGGCAAGAGGACCGCCCGAGAGCGGATCGCAATGTTGTTGGACGACGGCTCGTTCACCGAGATCGACGAATTCGCCCGGCACCGGTCGACGGCCTTCGGCATGGAGAAGCGCCGACCCTACGGCGACGGTGTGATCACCGGGTTCGGCACCATCGAAGGCCGCCCGGTCTGCGTCTTCTCCCAGGACTTCACCGTGTTCGGCGGCTCGCTGGGGCAGGTGTTCGGCGAGAAGATCGTCAAGGTGATGGACTTCGCCCTGAAGACCGGCTGCCCACTGATCGGCATCAACGACTCCGGCGGTGCGCGGATCCAGGAGGGCGTGGTCTCGCTCGGCCTCTACGGCGAGATCTTCCGGCGCAACACCCACGCGTCCGGGGTGATCCCGCAGATCTCGTTGATCATGGGGCCGTGTGCCGGTGGTGCGGTCTACTCGCCGGCGATCACCGACTTCACGATCATGGTCGACCAGACCT
>Ga0164242_10000908_pt1 | contig 35222 bp, 31 predicted proteins | sample OricomgcompostMG_FD_108783 | JGI IMG/M metagenome (GOLD analysis project Ga0164242, IMG submission 108783) | Miracle-Growth compost microbial communities from Emeryville, California, USA - Original compost - Miracle growth compost (MG) ... | reverse complement strand
GCTAGTTGAACAGGCGCTGTCCGAGGACAATCCGCTCATACCGATGGTCGACCCGGACGAATCCGTCGCGCAATCCCGGTACAACGAGGCCGATCCCGAGGATCTTGTCGCGCAGTTCGACCGACGGATCGCGCGCCTCGTCGACGCACTGAACTCATTGAGCGACGAGGCCGCCGATCGCACAGTTACGCTGGACGGTCGCCAGGTTTCCGTCGCACTCGTCGCGCGCAGCGCGTGGCACGAATGCCACCATCATCTCCGCGACATTCGCGGCTGCTCATCGTCGTAACGCATTCAGCGAGTCGAGGTCGATGATGGCGTCGTCCACGCGGACGAGTTCAGCCGCACGAGACTTCGTCGGGCTGCTGCCTAAACCCGGAACACTGTCCGCTTACCGACGCGTCATCGCCACAATCATCTCGGCGACCACCGCGATCATCTCGCTGCGGTCGACGGCCACCGTCTGCCGGTGCACCGTGTGCCAGGCCCGGTCCAGCAATCCCATCACCGCGACGCCGACGACATCGGGCGAGTGCACTCCACCGCCGCCGGCGATGGCCTGTCCGAGCTTCCATGACGCCCGAGTCACCATGCGGTTGCGCGAGTTTCGGAACTCATCGTCGTCGGGCGCCGAGTGCGCCGACGCCAGGACGAAGGCACCGTGCTGATCCATGTAGTCGAAGTAGTGGCCAACCCAAACCCGAATGTCGGCTGGGCCTAAGGGTTCTGGAGCCTCTGCCCACTCGGCGATGACGGCGAGTGCATCGTGATACGCAGTCTTGCCGAGGACGTTGAAGATCTCGCGCTTGTCCTTGAAGTACGTATAGAAGCCCGCGCGCGAAATGCCGCATGCCTCAGTGATCGCATTGATTGGTGTGCCGGCGTACCCACGTTCCAGGAACAGCCGACGACTGGCATCGAGGATTGCCGAGCGGGTGCGCTCGCCGCGGCTGGTGTCCAGTTGCGGCGCGGCCGCGGTGCTTGAAGACGGCGTCATGGAACGACTATAGGTGACGGTCACGTCAAGCACAATCGTGCCATGTCAACTCCATTTTGTCGGCCCCTCCAGGTCCTTACTTGACACAATCGTCAAGTTGGGCGACACTTTGACTCAAGCCCGATGTCGAGCGCGAGAGGCACACAGATGACAACGCAATTCACCGAGGCACCGATCTTCGATGCCGATCAGCACATGTACGAGACCCCCGATGCGCTGACCAAGTTCCTGCCAGACAAATTCCGGCCGAAGGTGCAGTTCGTTCAGATCGGCAGGCACACCCGGATCGCGATCCGCAACAAGATCACCGACTACATGCCGAACCCGACGTTCGAGCGGGTGGCCGCGCCGGGCGCGCACGAGAAGTTCTACTCCGGTCAGAACACAGAGGGCCTGTCGATGCGGGAGATGTCGGGTCGTGGCATCGAGACGCCGCCGGCTGCGCGCAATCCCGAGGACCGGATCGCAGAACTCGACCGCCAAGGGGTCGACGCGTGTCTGAACTACCCCACGCTAGCCAACCTCGTCGAGCATGCCTCCGCCGAGGACCCCGACCTGACGGTGGCCATCATCCATGCGCTGAACCAGTGGATGCTCGAGCATTGGGGCTTCACCTACGCGAACCGGATCTACTCGACACCGGTGCTCAATCTGGGCCTGGTCGACGAGGCGCGCCGTGAGCTGGAGTACATCCTCGAGAACGGGGCCAAGGTAGCGCTGATCAAGCCGGCGCCGGTGTACGGCTACAAGGGCTGGCGCTCACCGGCACTGCCCGAGTTCGATCCGTTCTGGCGTGATGTCGAGGACGCCGGTTTGCCGATCGTGTTGCACGCCAGCCAGCCCCCGCTGCAGGAGTACATCGAAAAGTGGGAGCCGGCAGACACGGCCAACGCGTTTGAGATGTCGGCGTTCAAGTGGACGGCGCTGGGCCACCGCGAGATTGCCGACATGATCACCAGTTTGATCTGCCACGGCACCCTGACGAGGTTCCCGAAGCTGCGAATCGCCAGTGTGGAGAACGGCAGTGCCTGGATCAAGCCGCTGTTCGATGACCTCGAGATGACCTACAAGAAGATGCCGCAGAACTTCCCAGAGCATCCACACGACGTGTTCCGCCGCAACTGCTGGGTCAGCCCGTTCTGGGAGGGCTCGGTGGCCGACGTCGTCGAAACCGTCGGCTGGGACAGGGTGCTGTTCGGCTCCGATTGGCCGCATCCCGAGGGTTTGGCCGAGCCCAAGCGTTACTGGCAGTACGCCGAGGGAATGGACAAGCGGCGCACCTATGACTTCATGGGCGACAACGCGCGGCGCTTCATGGGCCTGCCGATCTCCAACCCCGATCCGGATGCCGTCAAACCGCCAGCGCTCGTAAACGCCTGAGGCCTGCGTCGAAGACGAGGCGTGAACTTGCGCGTCACCGTTTTTGGCGCGACCGGGCAGATCGGCCGCTTCGTCGTCGCCGATCTGTTGGCCGACGGACACGCCGCCACCGCCTACGTTCGCAACCCGGGCAAGTTGCAGGTCGCCGACCCGCATTTGACCGTCGCGACCGGGGAGCTGTCGGATGCCGAGGCAGTCCGGAAAGCTGTGCGCGGCGCGGACGCGGTCATCAGCGCACTCGGCCCCTCCTTGAGTCGCAGGGCGAAGGGCACGCCCGTTACGGAGGGCACCAGAAACATCGTCGCCGCCATGCAGGCCGAGCACGTCAGCCGATACATCGGTCTGGCGACGCCGTCGGTGCCCGACTCGCGGGACAGGCCGACGTTGAAGGCCAAGATTCTGCCGATCATCGCCGGAACTCTGTTCCCCAATGCGCTGGGCGAAATCGTCGGGATGACGAAGGCGGTCACCGACTCGGATTTGGCCTGGACCATCGCCCGTATCACCAGTCCGAACAACTCGAGGCCGAAAGGCACTCTGCGCGTAGGCTTTCTTGGACGCGATAAGGTCGGCTCGGTGATGTCTCGGGCCGACATCGCGGCATTTCTGGTGGCCCAACTCGACGACGAGACATTCATTCGAGCGGCACCGGCAATCAGCAACTGATCCCCAAGGAGCCCACCGTGAGCGAAATGGCCGCCCACAGTAGAGATCTCGGCGTGGTGCGCTACGAGCGCGACGGCGCGATCGCCCGCATCGTGCTCGACTGGCCGGAACGTGCCAACGCTCAGTCCTCGGAAATGGTGAGCCAGGTCGACAGCTGCCTCGACGAGGCGCGACAGGACTACGGCGTGAAGGTCGTCATCGTCAAGGGCAGCGGAAAGGGTTTCTGTGCCGGCCACGTCATGGCACCCGACGCGTACCCCGAGTTCGCCGACTCGCAGTTGCACATGGGCAGCAACTACCAGGGCAGCAAGGAACTCTTTCTGTGGCCCACATTGCGGTACTGGGAGTTCCCGAAGCCGATGATCGCGCAGGTACACGGGTACGCGATCGGTGGCGGCACCTACTGGGCGCTACTGCCCGAGCTGACCATCGCCTCCGAGGACGCCTACTTCCAGATGCCGCTGGTGCCCGGCCTCGGCTTCGCAGGCGGAGAGACGATGATCGAGCCATGGGTATTCATGAACTACAAGCGGGCCGCCGAATACCTCTACACCGCACAGACTTTGACTGCCCATGAGGCGTTGCGGATGGGCTTGGTCAACCGCGTCGTCACCCGCGACGAACTCGAACCGGTGACGGAAGCGTTGGCGACCAAGATCGCTCGTGCCCCGCTGTCGACGCTGATGGCGACCAAGACCATGCTGGTGCGTGCTTGGGAGCAGATGGGAATGCGCCAGCACCTTCAGCTGTCGGCGGATGTGATGTCGGTGTTGGAGAACACGTCCGATGCGCAGGCGCTGCGAGCCGAACTGGTCGCGCGTGGCCGGCTTCCCCGCGACCAGGCAGGCGACGGCTAGCGGGTTTGGTAGAACGCCACAGCCCGGCGGATCGCGTCGTGGATCGGCTCCGGACGCCAACCGAGTTCCCGCTCGGCCTTGCTGTGGTCCATCGGCGACATGATGTGCATGAGCCGCACCGACAGCGTGGACAGCAGCATGTCGCGTCGCAGCACTTTCGCGGCGACGTCTCCGCAAAGGCCAAGGGCGTACATGACCTTCAACGGGATTCCGATGCGCGGCGGCCGTGCTCCCCCGGCCTCCGCCGCGGTCGTGTACAGCTCGCGCGCGCTGATGTAGCGCTCCGACACGATGTACCGCTCGCCCACGCGGCCCTTCTCGGCGGCCAGGATCAGGGCACGCGCCGCGTCTTCGATGCCGACCACTTCCATCGACATGTCCTTGACGTAAACGGGCATCTTGCCCTTGCCCGCGGCGGCCACCAGCGAGCCGTGTGGAGTCGGCTGAAAGTCACCGGGGCCGTAAGTATTCGAGACGCACATCGCGACCGCGGGCAACCCCCGTTCCCGGGCGTACTGAAGCACCAGGTTTTCGGCCTCGACCCGCGAGCGGATGTAGCCGCCGCCCCGGTCCGCCCAGTTGAAGGGTTCGTCCTCACTGACTGGAAGGCCGTCTTCACTGAGCGCGATCGTGCCGATGGTGCTGGTGAAGACGAACCGTCGCAAGTCGGCGCCCACAGCGGTGTCGAGCACCTGGCGCAAGCCCTCGACGTTGGTGCGGAACAGCGGAGCGGGGTCACGCAGCCAGGCTCTGGTGTCGACGACGCAGTAGTAGACGTCGTCGCAGCCGTCTAACGCGTCGCGCAACACCGCGTCATCGAAGACGTCGCCGTAGCGCCGTTCGATGTCGAGGTCGTCGAGCGCGACAGTCGAACTGGTGCGGCGCAACAGGACTCGCACCCGCTCGCCCCGCTCCACCAATTGCCGGGTGACGTGCGAACCTAGGAAGCCGCTCGCGCCGATCACCAGTTTCACCGCCACCTTCGGCACTCCAATCTCTTGTCGATCATCGTGGGTCAGCAGGATCGAACGACTAGGGCCGGGTCTCGGCAGGCATGCCGGCCGCTTGCCGAACGAGGTCAAACGCCTCAACCATCGTGTCGGTGACCTGGTGAGGATCCTCGAAGGTCACGTCGTCTGCCAGCACCGAGATGTTGAGTTGGTCCACGTAGCTCCAGACGGTGATGTTCACGCCCGCCCCGAAAGTGAGCGGCCCGACCGACAGGAACTGCACGACAGGCGCGCAGGCGATCCGGCCAGGCTGGCGCGGTCCAGGCACATTCGACACCGGCACATTGATCAATTTGTTTCCCGACCCGCTGGTCGCGATGCGGCGAAAAAGGCGCTCCGTCAACCGAGGTGGTGCGTAGCCGGCCCAGCGGCTCACGAGATCGGGCCCCAGCAGTGCGGTGTTCTCCTTGCCGATCGTCGCGCCGATCCGGGCAAGGCGCACCCACTCGAGCGGATCGGCGACGTGCACCGGCAGTGACACCACCACGGTGCCCAGCGCATTGCCCGAGATCCGCTCGAGCGACGTATCGATGCTCATCGGCACTCCGGCCAGAATGGGTTGGTCGGCATGGCCGTCGTACTCCAGCAAGAGTGCCCGAAGCGCGCCGGCAGTGATGGCCAGGACCATGTCGTTGATCGTGACGCCGAGTTGCTTACCGACTGCCTTGACCGCAGCAAGGTCGAGCGTGGTGCTCGCGAAGGTGCGACCGGGCGAGACCACGTGATTGAGGAAGGTCGCAGGCGGGTTGAAGTTGCGGGCAAGTCCGGGCGCGGACCTGGACTTTCGGCGCACCCGCCGCACGCCCTTGACGGTGTCCCGTACCAGCCGGGGCAGCTCTCGCACATGCTCGGCGTGATCACGCAGCGCCGCCCGAATCAGTACACCGTTGGATGGGTAAGGGTCAGCCCGGTAATCGTCCCTCGCGGGCTGCGGCGCGTTCGGAAGATCCAATCCCCGCGCCAACAGATTGGCCGACGCCACGCCGTCAGCCAGGGCGTGGTGAACCTTGCCGATGATCGCAAACCGGTTGTCCGCCATGCCTTCCACGAAGTGGAATTCCCACAGCGGTCTGCTGCGGTCCAGCGGCGTGCTGGCGACCTCGCCGATCGCGGCGTCGAGCTCCCGACGACCGCCGGGAGACCTGATCTGTGTTCGGCGGACGTGGAAGTCGAGGTCGACGTCGCAGTTTTCCAGCCACATCGCACGGTGGATCCTGCCCCGGATCTCGGTCAGCTGGTACCGCAACGGTTCGAGCAGGTGCAGCCGCCGGGCCAGAGTCTGGCGGAAGAGGTCGAAGCCAAAGCCGTCGCAGTCCGTCGCGTCGACAACAGCGATCTTCAAAGTGTGCTGATGCAGGTTGGGCGTCTCGTTGTAGAGCAGGACCGCGTCCCAGCCGCCAAGCCTCTTCAACGCCCCTCCCAGGCCACTACGCCATCACCGATGTGCTGTATGGACTGTATTCGGGTACCCCGCGTGCGGGATGGATAACATCTAAATATCTACCGATATCTCTGCAAGAGGGGGATGAGTGGGCGCTTCCGACATCGAACCGTCGGCCGTCACGAAGTTCGATCCGGAACTCACCGAGCGGCTGATGGGTGTCATCCGCCCGGTGATCAAAGGGTGGCACCGTGCCGAGGTTCACGGACTCGACGACTTCCCGTCCGGTGGCGCGCTGGTCGTTTCCAACCACTCGGGCGGGCTGTTCGCGCTCGACGTACCGGTGTTCGCCACCGACTTCTACGCGAGGTTCGGCTACGACCGGCCGGTGTACACGCTGACCCACGACATCATGTTCTCCACTCCGGCGGGCGACCTCCTCAAGAAGACCGGCTTCATACCCGCCAGCCACGAGAACGCCGACGCGGCCTTGCGCGCAGGTGGCGTAGTCGTGGTCTTCCCCGGCGGTGACTACGACGTCTACCGGCCCACGACCTCGGCGAACAAGATCGACTTCGATGGCCGCACAGGTTACGTCCGGGCGGCGCTGAACGCCGGCGTGCCGATCGTGCCTGCGGTGTCGATCGGCGGACAGGAGAACCAACTGTTCCTGTCACGCGGCGAGTGGCTGGCCAAGGCGCTGAGAATGGACAAGCTGCTGCGCACCAAGATCCTGCCCATTTCGTTCGGCTTCCCATTCGGCCTGTCGGCGGTGCTCCCGGTGAACCTGCCGCTGCCGACCAAGATCGTCACGCAGGTGCTGCCGCCCGTCGACATCGTCGCGGAGTTCGGCGAAGATCCGGCCGTCGACGAGGTCGACACCCACGTTCGCCACGTCATGCAGCAGGGCGCTCGACACGCTCGCCGCCCACCGCCGACTCCCCGTGATCGGGTGACCCGGATGCCCCTCCTCCAGCGCCTGAGTCAGACCGCCGGCTTCGTCGGGACGATGTATCGCGCCGGCGTGCTCGCCCCGATGCGGCCCGACCGCTACGTGCGCATGGGAGCGGCCGTGCGACGGCAGGGAATGACGGTCACCACCGGCTTCGCGGTCGCGGCCCAACGGTGCCCGGACCGGCCCGGGCTGATCGACGAACTCGGCACGCTGGCCTGGCGCGAACTCGACCGGCAAAGCGACGCGCTCGCCGCAGCACTGCAACAGCTGCCAGGCGGAGTGCCGAAGGTGGTCGGCATCATGGCCCGCAACCACCGTGGCTTCGTCGAGTCACTGATCGCCGCCACCCGCGTCGGCGCGGACGTGCTGCTGCTGAACACATCGTTCGCCGGGCCCGCACTGGCCGATGTCGTCGCCCGCGAGGAAGTCGACGCCGTCATCTACGACGAGGAGTTCAGCGATTCCATCGCGCACGCGCTGAGGGACCGGCCCACGGCGGCCAAGATCGTCGCGTGGACGGACGAGCCCGACGTGCAGACCATCACCGTCGCCGGATTGATCAACGGCCATATCGGCCAACGGCCTTCGCCGTCGGAGCGTACGTCGAAGCTCATCCTGCTGACGTCGGGTACCACCGGCACCCCGAAGGGCGCCAAGCATTCCGGGGGCGGGCCCGAGACGCTCAAGGCGATCCTCGACCGCACGCCATGGCGCGCCGAAGAGACCACGGTGATCGTCGCGCCGATGTTCCACGCCTGGGGATTCGGGCAGCTGGTTTTCGCTGCGATGATGGCGTGCACGATCGTCACCCGCCGCAAGTTCGACCCCGAGGCCACGCTCGCACTCGTCGACCAGCACCGCGCCACAGGACTGTGCGTCGTGCCGGTGATGTTCGACCGCATAGTCGATCTGCCCAGCGACATCCTGTCCCGCTACAGCGGGCGCTCACTGCGGTTCGCCACCGCGTCCGGTTCACGCATGCGTCCCGACGTCGTCATCAAGTTCATGGATCAGTTCGGAGACGTGATCTACAACAACTACAACGCTACAGAAGCGGGCATGATCGCCACCGCCACACCCGCCGATCTGCGTGCTGCCCCCGACACCGCGGGCAGGCCCGCTGAGGGCACCGAAATTCGTATCCTCGACGCCGAGTTTGGCGACCTGCCGACCGGTGAGGTCGGCACGATCTATGTGCGGAACTCCACCCAGTTCGACGGCTATACGTCGGGTGCCACCAAGGACTTTCACGACGGCTACATGTCTTCCGGCGATGTCGGCTACCTCGACGAGGCGGGCCGCTTGTTCGTCGTCGGCCGCGACGACGAGATGATCGTCTCCGGCGGCGAGAACGTTTACCCGATCGAGGTCGAGAAGGCGCTCGCCTCCCATCCCGAGGTGGCCGAGACCGCCGTGCTCGGGGTAGACGACGAGCAGTACGGTCAGCGGCTGGTGGCCTTCGTCGTCCTGGCCGACGGGTCCTCAGCGACCCCGGATGCGCTCACGGCACACGTTCGCGAGAACCTCGCGAACTACAAAGTGCCGCGTAGCATCACCGTGCTCGATGAACTGCCGCGCAGCAGCACGGGCAAGATCGCCCGTCGCGAGCTTCATTCACTCGTCGAACCGGAGGCCGGGACCTCGTCAGCGTCTACCGGTGGTTCAGCAAGTTAAGCCGTGACCGGACCCGCCGCGCCAGGAAGTCGCCGAGCACGTCCTCAAAGACTGCGTTGTCGTCCCCGGCCACCATGTGGTGTGCGCCGGCGACCGAGGCGAACTCCGCGTGTGGGACCAGTTCCAGGAAGCGGACCGCATCATCGACGCTCAGCACGTCGGATTCGCCGCCGCGCACCAGTAGCGTCGGCAGCCGCAGGCTGCTCGCCGCCGCACCCAACCGCGCGGGGTCGACGAGTTGATCGCGCTGCACCGGTAGGTCTGTGGGTGAGGCCATGAAGGCGGGATCCCAGTGCCAGTACCATCGGCCGTCACGGAGCCGCAGGTTCTTTCGCAGACCGTCGAGATTGCGCGGCCGCGGCCGGTGGGGAAGGTAGGCGGCGACGGCGTCGGCGACCTCCTCGAGCGTGCCGAAGCCCTCCTCGGCATGCGAGACCATGAAATCGCGGATCCTGTTCGTCCCGGACGGCTGCAGAAACGGCGACACGTCGACGAGAACAAGGCCTAGCGCGAGGTCAGGCCTGCTGCCGAGCGCTGCCAGGGACGCGTTGCCGCCCAGCGACGCTCCGACAAGCACCGGCGGGCGGGCGAGGAACTCGGTTACGCGGACCACGTCGGAGGCGAAGCGGTCGAGACCGTAGCGCCCGTCGGCCGACCACCCGCTGTCCCCGTGCCCGCGCAGGTCGACTGTCAGCGCGTACCAACCGAGCCCACCGAGGTCGGCCGCGGTCGCTTTCCATGAATGCCGGGTCTGGCCGCCACCGTGTAGAAGCACGACAGGCGGATCCGCGGGATCGCCGAAAGCGTCTGCGGCCATGGTGATGTCGTCAGCCGGGATGGTCAGCGCCGCTTGGGGTGTCGACGCTGCAGGACTCGCCATCGTCAGTCGCTGGCGGGCAACGGCTTCGCCTCTTTCAAACTCAGCGCCGTCGTCCCGATACTGAGCGTGCCGGCGCCCGCCTTCGTCACCAGCACTTCCGCGCCGGCCTCGTCGACGTAACGCTTGCCCATTGCATTCCCGTCGGAGAACGCCGGATCAGGCGCGCCGCCGGACTTCTCGGCGTCCATCGCCACCATCGGCTGCCCGCCGCAGCGCAGGTCGTCGAGGCTGTCGGCGGCCCTGACGACGATGACCTGCGTGTCACACACCTGGCTCTGCAACCGAGTACCGTTCTTGATCATCTTGATTTCCTTTACTTTTCGGCCATAGTAGCGCTCAGACTGTCGACGATCTCCCGGCGTAGCAGCTTGCCTGTCGCGTTCGTCGGTAGTTCGTCGCGGAACACGACGCGGTCCGGGGTCCGGGATCCTCGCAAGTACTTGTGGGCGTAGTCACGAAGCTCGTCGGGGTCGGGAGTGACACCTGGAACCGGAACAATCACGGCGACGATGGCCTGGCCCCACTGTGGGTCGTCCACGCCGACAACGGCGACCTCGTGCACGTGCGGATGCTCGATGAGCACATCCTCCAGCTCGGCGGGCGCTATGTTCTCGCCACCACGGATGATGGTGTCGTCGGCGCGCCCGGTGATGAAGAGGTAGCCCGCCTCGTCGAGTGTCGCGATATCCCTGGTGGGGAACCAGCCCTCGTCGTCTAACACCGATCCGATGCCGGTGTACTTGCCCGAAACCTGCTCGCCGCGCACGTAGAGCTCACCGGGCTCGCCCGGCCCGAGCACACGCCCGCTCTCGTCGCGGATCTGCACCTCGACACCGGGCACCGGCCGACCGACTGAGCCGAGCCGCTTCGCGACGGCTTCGTCGGGGTTACCGTACGCCTCGCGGTGGTCGTCGGGCGTAAGCACCGCGATGGTTGAGCTGGTCTCGGTGAGACCGTAGGCGTTGACGAACCCGACATGCGGCAGCAGATCGAGTGCCTTGCGCACCAACGGAAGTCCGACTTTCGAGCCACCGTACGCAAGGTTGCGCAGCGAGGGCAGCTCGACAGGATCGCGCTCGAGTGCGGCGACGATGCGGTCCAGCATGGTGGGGACGACGGTCGCGGTCGTCACCCTTTCCGCGGCGACGAGCCGGACCCATTCGCGAGCGTCGAAATTCGCCAGGTACACCATCTTTCGGCCGGCGTACAGGTTTGAGATCGCCGCGTTGACCCCGGCGATGTGATACGGCGGCACACAGATCAGCGCCGCATCTTCGGGCTCGGCCGAACCGAACTCGACAGTGCCGGTGATGTAGCTGGTCAAGTTGCCGTGCGTCAGCTCGACGGCCTTCGGTTTCGAGGTGGTGCCCGACGTGAACAACACGATCGCCACGTCCTCGGGGTCGGCGAACTCCGCGACCGGGTCGGCGGCGCGCGCCGCGGCGAGGAATTCGTCGGAGTCCATCACCAGCTTGCCGACGTCGCCGACCATGTCGCGGTAGCGACTGTCGACGATGACCAGCGGATCCGGCAGCCGCACGATCAGCTCCTGGATCCCCCCGGCGCTCAATCGGTAGTTGATCGGCGTGTAGGCGTTCCCGGCGCGCGCCGAGGCGAATATGAGCAACGGCGCCATAGTGCCCCCGGAGCCGACATACGCCACGTGCTGCGCGCCTGACGCGGCTATCACGCCGGCGCCGCCATCAGCCAACGAACTGAGCTCCCCGAGGGTCAACCGGTTGGCGCCGTCCACCAAGGCAACCCGGTCAGGGTCCTCGGACACCGCCATCTCCAACAGCAACGAAATGCTCAACGCCTCAGCCTTCACTCGCGGGTAGGGCGATTCTAGACTCACGCCTTAGAATCAGATATATAGTTATAGAGTTTGAGACGTCAAATCCAGCGCGCGCCCCGGCTGCCGATTGCGCGCAGATGCTAGAGGAGCTCAATGAGCAGTACGCCCGACATCGCGATCATCGGCGTAGGCCTGCACCCGTTCGGGCGCTACGAGGACAGGTCAGCGCTGGAAATGGGCGCCGTGGCGATCAGCAGGGCGTTGCGTGACGCCGGTGTGGACTTCTCCGATGTCGGCAGCCTCTATGCAGGCAGCCTCGAGGTGGCCAACCCGGAAGCGGTCACCGGCCTGGTCGGCATGACGGGGATCCCGGCACGTGCCACGTTGAGCGGTTGCGCAACCGGCAACTCGCTTCTGACGTTGGCGGCCCGCGACGTCGCGCTCGGCGAAGCCGAGATCGCGGTCGGCGTTGGGTTGGACAAGCATCCGCGCGGCGCCTTCGGTGCCGACCCATCGGTGTCTGGACTGCCGCAGTGGTACGGCGACCAGGGAATGTTTCTGACCACCCACTATTTCGGCACCAAGATCATGCGGTACATGCATGACCACGGCATCACCGAGCAGGCGCTGGCCCGCGTCGCGGCCAAGAACTTCGACAACGGTGCGAAGAATCCCAACGCCTGGCGGCGTAAACCGATGAGCGAGGAGGCGATCCTGGCCTCGCCGATCGTCAACGCCCCGCTGCGGCAGTACATGTACTGCAATCCCAACGAAGGCGCCGCCGCGGTGGTGGTGTGCCGGGCCGATGCGGCCAAGAAGTACACCGACACCCCGATCTATCTGCGGTCGAGCGCGCTGCGCAGCCGCCGCGAGGGGGCGTATGAACTGCTGCGCACATCGATCGAGTTGCCCATCGTTCCGGGCACCACCGCCGAAGCCGCCAAGGCTGCCTACGAAATCGCCGGCATCGGTCCCGAGGACATCGACGTCGCGCAGTTGCAGGACACCGACTCGGGCTCCGAAGTCATCCACATGGCCGAGACGATGCTGTGCAAGGACGGCGAACAGGAGGCCCTGCTTGCCGACGGCGCCACCCAGATTGGCGGCAGGCTGCCGATCAACACCGATGGCGGCCTGCTGGCAAACGGCGAACCGGTCGGCGCGTCCGGGCTGCGGCAGGTGTTCGAGTTGGTGCATCAGCTGCGCGGTACCGCAGGCGACCGACAAGTGCCCAACGAGCCGCGGGTGGCGCTGGCCCAGCTCTACGGGGCGCCCGGTACCGCGGCCGTCGCAATCCTCTCCAGGTAGCCCGACAAAAGGGAGTAGCACCAATGACCGAGGCCCGGACCGAAGCCCAGGCCCGCGCGAAAGTGGACTTGGACCACCACTCGCCCGAGTTCCGCGAGGATCCCTACGGCAAGTTCCGCGAGATGCGCGAATCCGGCTGCCCGGTAGCGCATTCGGACCACTACGAAGGCTTCTGGGCGCTGGTCGACTACGCGTCGGTGTTCGAGGCAGCTCGCGACGACGACCTGTTCAACTCTTTCCCGTCCGTCGGCGTGCCCGCCAGCGAGTTGCCCCTGCCGATCCTGCCGATCGAGTCGGACCCGCCGGAAACCCAGCAGTTGCGCGAAGTCACCCTCAAGCGATTCTCGCCAGGTTCGGCGGAGCGGTTCCGCGACGCTGCGATCGAGATGACCAACGAGGCCATCGACGCGTTCATCGAGCGTGGCGAATGCGATCTCGTCACTGAGCTGACGACGCCGCTTCCCGCGCGATTGATCTTGCGGCTGTTGAAGTTCGATGAGTCGCGACACATGGACTGGGTGCACTGGGTGCACAGCACCGTGCACGATCGCGCCCACGACCCCGAGAGGGCGGGCGCCGCCGGCATGGAAATGTTCGGCGAGATCGTCAAGCACATGGAAGAGCGACGGGCCGAGGGCCTGGGCGACGACCTGTTCAGCGACATCCTGCGCGGTACGCTGAACGGCAAGCCCCTCGACGACGGCCAGATCACCATGTACACCGTGCTGATGATGCTGGGCGGCATGGACACCACCAGCGGGTTCACCGGCAACGTGCTGCTGCGCCTGTGCCAGGATCTCGAACTGCGCCAACAGTTCATCGACGACCCGAGCCTGGTCAAGAAGGGCACCGACGAACTGCTGCGGCTGTACACACCGACTCTCGGCCTGGCCCGGACCGTCTCACGTGATGCCGAATTCCATGGACAGCGGCTGTGCAAGGGTGACAGAGCGATTCTGATGTGGGCGGCGGCCAACCGCGACCCGGCCATGTTCGAAGATCCCGACACGCTGGATCTGTCGCGGCCAAATGCCAAGAAGCAGATGGCGTTCGGGGTTGGGATGCACCGCTGCCTGGGGTCCCACTACGCCAAGATGATGTTCGACGTCATGCTGACGCAGGTACTCAAACGGTTGCCGGATTTCGAACTCGCAGGCGAGCCGGAACTCTTCGAGGACGCGGGCGAGGTGTACGCCGTGCGGAAATTGCCGGTGAAGTTCACGCCAGGTCCCCGCGTCGGCTGACCGGTGGCATCCATTGCGGTCGGCGATGTCGAAATCGACTACGTCGACGCGGGTTCCGGGCCGGTGGTGGTATTCGTCCACGGCGCGTACGTCACAGGGCTGTTGTGGCAGGACGTGGTGGACCGGCTATCCGACAGCCATCGCTGCATCGCACCGACCCTGCCGTTCGGCGCACAGGCGGCACCCGTCGGTGCGCACGTCGATCTCAGCGTCGCCGCGTCGGGCAGACTGATCGCCGGTCTTCTTGATGCGCTAGATCTTTCTGACGTGACGCTGGTGGCCAACGACACCGGCGGTGGGATCGTGCTCGCCGCGCTGGGAAATGCATCGCTGAAGTGGGACCGTGTGTCGAAACTGGTGTTCACCAATTGCGACAGCTTCGAACACTTCCCGCCGAAGTCCTTCGCGCCGATTGTGCGGCTGTGTGCGCTGAGTCAGTCCCTCGGCGCGATCGCCCTGAAGGGGTTGACGACAGCGCCGGGCCTGAAGGTGTTCACGTCGGCCGTGACGCTGAACGGCGTCGACGCGGCCCGCCGCCGGGCCGTCTTCGGCGGCTTCCTGACCTCGCCAGCAGTGCGCCGCGAAGCGGCCAGATTCACCGCCGACCTCAAGCCGAGCCACACCCTGGCTGCGGTAGACGCGTTGAAGCGTTGGGACAGGCCGGTCCTGATGGCATGGGGAACAAGCGACAAGATGTTCCCGTTGTCGCACGCCGAACGACTCGCCGAGACATTCCCCAACGCCGTTGTCCGCGCCATCGACAACAGCTCGACGTACGTCATGTTGGACCGCCCGGACGAGACCGCCCAGGCGATCCGGGCCTTTGTGGACCCGATGAAGGACGTCACGCGGTGATGGCCGACACCATCGTCGGAGTGCTCGACGAGGCCGCGGCGAGCCGACCGGCTCGGCCGCTGTTGCGCGATTGCGACGGAGCGACACTGACCGTCGCCGAGACGGCCGCGCTGTCGGCTGCGGGCACACGGTGGTTGTGGGATGCCGGAATCCGGCCGGGTATGACCATCGCGTGGCAACTGCCCTCGCATGTCTCGGCGGCACTGCTGATGCTGGCACTGGCACGCTGCTCAGTCACACAGGCGCCGGTGTTGCACCTCTACCGGCAGCGGGAGGCCTGCGCGGCGCTCGCCGTCGCCGGGGTTGACACCCTGATCGTCGACGAGTCGACGACCGCCAACGTGCCGCCCGGGGCCCGGGTGGTCAAGCTGCCAGACGGTTTCGTCGAACTCCTGCGCGCGCTGCCTACCGATCCGCAGCCCGAGCTCGCGCAAAGCCACCGCGCCGACGACGCCCGGTGGATCTACTTCACGTCGGGCACCACCGGACGTCCGAAGGGCGTGCGTCACACCGATGCCACATTGCTGGCCGCCGCTCGCGGATACGCCCAGTATCTGGGTCTGGGTGAGCATCCCAATGAAGTCGGCACGATCGCCTTTCCCATCGCGCATATCGGCGGCATGGTCTATCTGGCCAGCGCGCTGATCGCGGACTTCCCCGTTTTGATGGTGCCCAAGGTCGACGTCGAAACCCTGCCGCGACTGCTGGCCCAGCACGACGTCACCGTGACCGGGGCGAGCACCGCGTATTACCAGATGCTGCTCTCGGCACAGGTTGCCAGCGGAAGCGGCGAGCCCGTCGTTCCCTCACTCCGCATGCTGATCGGTGGTGGCGCCGCCTGCCCGCCCGAGCTCCACAAACAGGTACGCGAGCAGATGGGCGTGCCGATCGTGCACGCCTACGGCATGACGGAAGCGGCGATGGTGTGTGTCAGCCCGGCCACCGACACCGAAGAGCAACAGAGCAACTCGTCGGGCCGCCCGATTCCGGGCTCAGACGTCCGGATCAGCGAAACCGGGGAAGTCGAGTTGCGTGGCGCCAACCTGACGCCGGGCTACGTGGATGCCGAGCAATGGAAGTCGGTGTTGACGTCAGACGGCTGGTTCCGTACCGGTGACAGGGGTTATCTCCGGCCCGACGGCCGGATCGTGATCACCGGTCGCACCAAGGATTTGATCATCCGCAAGGGCGAGAACATCGCACCGGACGAGATCGAGAACGAGCTACTCGCGCACCCACTGGTTGACGAAGTCGCCGTGGTGGGACAACCCGATGACCTACGCGGCGAGATGGTGTGCGCTGTTGTGCGCCGCTCACCTCGTCACCGCGACGTCACTCTCGACGAGCTGTGTGCCTTTCTGGACCAACGCGGGATGATGAAGCAGAAGTGGCCAGAGCGCTTGTTCTTCGTCGACGAGTTTCCCCTGACGGGCCTCGGCAAGGTCGCGAAAGCGGAACTGGTGCAACAAATCTCAGGAGGGCGTCGATGACCGGCTTGTCCCTGGATGAAAGCCGTGAGCTCGCCCGGTCGGTGCGCGCCGCGTGTGAGCGGTTCGCCCCGGAGGAGCGCGTCCGCGCTATCGCTTATAACGGCGGCGGGGTGGACGCCGGCTTCGACACCGAACTGTGGAAAGTGCTCTGCGCTCAGGTCGGTGTCGCGGCGATCGGTATGCCGGAGGACCTCGGCGGCGCCGGCTTCGATGCTACCGCGCTAGGCGTGGTCGCCCACGAGCTCGGCCGCGCACTGGCGCCGGTGCCGTTCGTCGCGTCGGCGGTGTTGGCGACCGGGCTCCTGCTCGCTACCCGCGAGTCGGATCCGGACAGTGAGCAACGGCTCTCGGGGCTAATGGAGGGGCACCGCACGGCCGCGGCTGCGGTCACCGGCGACGGCGGCCTGTGGCAGCGCGATTCGGTGACGCTCGTCGCCAACGCCAACATCGACGGCTGGGCCGTCAACGGCACCGTGCGCCATGTCCTCAACGGCTGCGCTGCCAACGACCTGGTCGTCGTCGCCAAGGCCGACGACCAACCTGCGCTGTTTCTCATCGACCCCATGGCCGAGGGCGTCGCCGTCGAGGCGGAACGGGTGCTCGACGGGACCCGGCCGATGGCGACGATTACCTTCACCGGCGCCACGGCGTTGAAACTGACCGGGCGGGAAGCGGTCGACACCATCATCGAGCACAATATCGACGTGGCGCTGGCGGTGCTGTCGGCCGAGCAGGTGGGCGCCTGCGAACGGGTGTTGGAGATCGCGTGCGAATACGCACGCACGCGCGAACAATTCGGCCGGCCGATCGGCAGCTTCCAGGCGATCAAGCACAAATGCGCCGACATGCTCGTCGACCTCGAATGGGCGCGTTCGGCTTCGCAGGCTGCGCTAGAGGCCGTTGTCAGCGGCGAGCGCGATTGGCGCGCGAGCATGGCGAAGGCCGTGTGCTCTGAGTCCCTGCGCAATGCCGCGCATGCGAATGTCCAGATCCACGGCGGGATCGGCTTCACGTGGGAGGACTCGGCCCATCTTTACTTGCGGCGAGCACGCACCGATGAGGTGCTCCTCGGCGGGCCCGGACAGCACTGGGACCGGGTCGGACTTCGCGTGTTGTGAGCATCCGCGCACAGAACCGCGCACAACGATGTCCGGAATCTCGTGACGATTCCGGCGAGTAGCCGGCCGTCCCGAACGACTTGAGTACCAACCCGTAGTAGTTGCCTGCATCTACTTGCTGGTCGCCACACCGGTGTCTAGAATTGCCGCTAAATAACTAAATGTTTTTATATTTCGGCGCCCGTCAGTACCGCATAGGAGGCATCAGTGCCGCTGCAGCCATGGATGGAAATGATCTCTGTCGACGACCATCTGATCGAGCACCCGAAAGTGTGGAGCGATCGGCTTCCACGCAAGTATCTGGAGGCCGGACCCAAGATCATCGAGTGGGAGCGCCCCGACACCGGCCAGATGTGCCAGGTGTGGGAGTACGAGGGCCGGATCTACCCGTACATCGGCCTCAACGCCGTGGCCGGCAAGAAGCCCGAAGAGTACGGCATCGAACCGGTCCGCTACGACGATATGATCCCGGGCTGCTACGACCCCAAGGCGCGTGTCGCCGATATGGACATCGACGGTGTGCAGGCCATGACCTGTTTCCCGTCATTCCCCCGGTTCGCCGGCGCCGTCTTCGCCGAGGGCGAGGACAAAGAGCTGGCGGTGTTGTGCTCGAAGGCGTGGAATGACTTCCACCTCGACGAGTGGGCCGCCACCGCGCCCGACCGGTTCATCCCTGTTGCGATGCTGCCGTTCTGGGATATTGAGGAAAGCGTCAAGGAGATCCACCGCGTTGCCGGCAAGGGCGCCAAGTGCGTGACCTTCCCGGACCTGCCCGACAAGCTCGGGCTGCCGTCGGTGCACTCCGACCACTGGGACCCGGTCCTCTCGGCGATGGAAGAGACGGGGATGGTGCTCGCTCAGCACTTCGGCTCCGGCGGGTTCCCGCCGCCCATCGCTCCGGACGCCCCGTTCGCGGTGTTCATCACGTTGATGGGCACGATGTCGATGACTGCGCTGACCGACTGGCTGTTCTCCCATACGCTCTACCGTCACCCGAACCTCAAGATCGGCCTTTCCGAGGGCGGAATCGGCTGGATTCCCTACATCCTCGAGCGGGCCGACAGCGTCTGGCGAAAGCACCGGTTCTACAACAACATCAACCAGGACCACCCGCCGTCATATCTGTGGAAGAAGCACTTCCACGGCTGTTTCATCGAAGACGACTTCGGCGTGGAGATGCGCCACTCAGTCGGCGTCGACCAGATCACCTGGGAATGCGACTATCCGCATTCGGACTCGTTCTGGCCGCAAAGCCGAGAGCGCGCGGCACAGGCGCTGGAGAAGGTGCCCGACGACGAGGTGCACAAGATCGTCGAACTCAACGCCCGCCAGTTCTACAACTTCCCGCGGGCAGCATGAGCCGAAACGAGGACGGTGGAGAACGGATCGAGCAGTTACCGGTTTCGGACTGGACTGATCAGGATCTGTTGACCAAGGACGAGGCTCGCGAGCGCCTCGTTGATGAAATCGGTCGCACCCGGACCCGGTTGGACGAGCTGATCGCCAAGAACACCGATGATCCCGAGATCGACCTACTAGCGCGGCGGCTCAATGCGATGGAGTCCATTCGCGACGAGTACGCCGACAATCGCGGCGGTGGGAAGTGATGTGCCGGTAGCGAGCGAACGCACCGAAGACACCGCCGCCCTTCGGTCGCGAATTCAAACATTCTTGGAGAACGCTCCCAAACCAGCGGGTCTGCGCAATTACGGGCCCACCCCGACAGCCGCCGACGTCGAGCCGGGTCGGACCTGGCACAAGTACCTCGCCGAACACGGATACGTCTGCCTGCACTGGCCCGTCGAGTACGGAGGCGCCGACGCGTCGGTCGCCTTCCAGGCGATCTTCGCCGAGGAGTGCGCGCGGGCCGGTGTTCCGCGTCAGCTCGGCATCACCGCCATCGACCTGGTCGGGCCGGTCTTGATCAAGTTCGGCACCGACGAACAAAAGGCTCGCTACCTCGAGCCGATCCGGCTCGGCGACGACATCTGGACGCAGTTGTTCTCCGAACCCGGTGCAGGCTCCGACCTCGCGAGCGTTCGCACCAAGGCAGAGAAGACGGAAACCGGCTGGCGGATCAACGGTCAAAAAGTCTGGAGTTCTGCGGCGAAGTCGGCGAAATACGGCCTGTTGCTTGCCCGTACGGGTCCCCACAAGCACCGCGACTTGTCGGTGTTCGTCTTGCCGATGGACACCCCCGGTGTCAGCGTGCGGCCGCTGACGCAGATGGACGGCGAGAGCAAGTTCAACGAAGTGTTCTTCGACGGCGTGGAGATAAGGGACGACGCGCTGATCGGCGAGGTCGGCCAGGGGTGGACTATCGCGATCATGACGCTCGGACGCGAACGGTTGACACTGGGTTCGCAGGCCGTCGCGATGTTCCGCCTCCACGAGCGGATGGTCGAAGCGGCTCGGGAACACGATCTGCTTGACCCGGTACTCGCGCGATCGATGACAAAGCTTTGGGCGCGGATGTGGCTGTTGCGCTTCACCTGGCAGCGGGCCATCGACTCGGGCGACACGTCGTCTGCGGCATTCTCCGTGCTCAAACTGATGACCTCGGAAACCGACCGCGATCTGGGCGATATGGCTACCGAGGTCCTCGGCACCGATGCGTGCGCCGATCCCGGGGACGAGGAACTCGTCCAACACATGCTGGTCGGCCGCGCGCAGACGATTCTCGGCGGCACCAGCGAGATTCAGCGCAACATTCTTGGCGAACGGGTGCTTGGTCTGCCCAAAGAGCCGCGGTGACAACGGCTTTCACCGACTCGGGGTTAGCCACTGCCCTACGTGCCCGAATCAGCCCCGGTAGCACCATCGCGATCGGCGACGGCGTAGGCGGACTGCGCTACCTGGACGACGGGACATCGGTGGGTGCGGTCGTCTCGGCGGTCGCCCGCGATGTCGGCTCGGTACGGCTGATTCTGGGCTGGGTACCGGCACCGCTCGACGACCTTGAAGCGGACGCATTCGCAGAGATTGTCGCGTTGATGCCAGGTTGGGGACTACGCGACGTATTAGCCGGGCCGACAGCGCGTTTCGTGCCGACCCGACTAAGCGGAATACAAGCGCTACTGACCGGGGTGCTGCGGCCCGACGTGCTCGTCACACGGGTCGTCGACCGGAGCGGCGGGTTGCGATTCAGCACTGAGGTGTCCTGGCAACGAGAAGTCGTGGACGCCGGTGTGCCGGTGCTCGCGATCCTCGACGGAACCGCACCCTGCGCCGACGCGGGCCCACCTCTGGCCCCCGGGATGGTGCACGTGTCTGGCTGTAGCAGCGAAGGTCCGGCACGCATGCCGCGAAAGGACCCCGAACCGGTCCACGACGCCCTCGCCGATGCGGCGCTGCGGTTCGTCCCCGAGGGTGCGCGACTGCAGTACGGCCCGGGTCAACTCGGGACCGCCTTGTTACGACGCACAGCCATGCCGCTGCGGGTCGACACCGGGTTGCTCACCGACGCTGTGGTTGACTTGGACAAACGCGGACTTCTCATCGACATACCCTCGGCCACTTACCTCTTCGGTAGCGAAGAGCTGTACGACTGGGCTGACGGCAAGTCGATCCTGCGAGGCATCGACTACACGCATGACATCTCCCGACTGGCCGGAGGCGAAACCTTTGTCGCGGTCAACACCGCCATCGAGATCGACCCATACGGCCAGGTCAACGTCGAAGGCCTCGGGGAGAAAGTGGTCGGCGGTATCGGCGGACATCCCGACTACTGCGCAGCCGCCCGGATGAGCCACAGCGGGCTCTCGATCATCGCGACCCCGACAGAAGTCAACGGGCGCTCGCCATTGGTGGAGCAGCTCAGCCGACCCGCCTCGACGCCCGCCCACGACATCGACCTGATTGTCACCGAATCCGGGTATGCCGACCTACGCGGCGCGGACTGGTCGCAGCGACGGCGGCTCATCACCACACTGTTTGAGTAGAGGAGCTCAATGAATCAACCACTTTCCGGGCGCGTTGTTTTGGTCACCGGCGGCGGTCGAGGCATCGGGCGCGCCCATTGCCTGGCGCTGTCCGCACAGGGCGCCGCGGTCGTCGTCAATGATCCGGGCGTGCGCCGCGACGGCACGGCTGGTGATGGAGCGGGGCCCGCCGCCGACGTGGTCGCCGAAATCGAGGCTGCGGGCGGCAAAGCCGTCGCGCACACCGGTTCGGTCTCGTCGTGGGACGACGTCGCCGACATGATCAACACGGCGGTCGAGACATTCGGGACAATCACGGGAGTGGTGAACAATGCGGGCATCGTCCGCGACTCCATGGTGGCCACGTCCACGGAGGCCGACTGGGATGCGGTCATTGCCGTGCACCTCAAGGGCACGTTCGCGGTCACCAAGCATGCCTGCGAGTACTGGCGCGCACAGTTCAAGGCGGGTAATCAGATCGACGCGCGCATCGTCAACACGGTTTCGGGCGCCGGGTTGTGGGGCAACGTCGGTCAGAGCGCGTATGGCGCCGCCAAGGCCGCCATCGCCAACCTGACCATTGTTACCGCGATGGAAGCAGCCCGCTACGGCGTTGCGGTGAACGCGATTTCACCGCTCGCCGTCACTCGAATCAGCGAGGGATTCTTCAGCGGCGAGAAGGCCGACGATCCAGCGCTGGACCCCGCCCGCAGTTCCGATGTGGTGGCGTGGCTGCAGTCGCCGGAGGCGGGCTGGCTGACCGGCCAAATCCTACGCGTCAACGGGCACACACTGAGCCGCATCGAGGGCTACGCCGAGGCGCCTGGCCGGTATCACGCCAAAGACGGTGCGTCGCTGCAATTCTCCGAGATAGGCCAGGCGGTCAGCTGGCTGTACCGCACATCACCACGCGGCCTTGCGGGACCGCTGCCCGCGGACTAGAAAACCGAAGCGTTCACTGCCGATGCCGAGTTGGTTTCAGCGGTCGGGATTTCCCAGGACTTATTTGCTGGATTGCAGGTAGGCGCCGTCGATTTCGACGGTGGTCGCGGTAATGAAGCTGGCCGCGTCCGAGAGCAGGAATGCCACAACATCGGCGACCTCCTCAGGACGACCCATTCGGCCCATCGGAATGATCCGCTCCCATTCGTCCTGCATCTCTTGCGGAAAACTGGCCATCTGGGGCGTCTTGATCGAACCGGGCGCTACCGCATTGACGCGGATGCCGTTGCGGGCGTAGTCGAGGCCGGCATTGCGCGTCAGGCCGACGATCCCGTGTTTGGTCGCGACATAGGCGTGCATGCCGGCAGCCGCCTTGAGTGCGGCCCCCGAGGCGGTGTTGACGATCGCCCCACCGCCGTGGCCGATCATGTGTGCGATCTCAGCTCGCATGCAGAAAAACGTTCCGCGCAGCCCAATTCCGGTGACTGTGTCAAACACGTCGGTGCTCAACTCATGGAGGGGAGTCGGGGTGTGGGCGACGGCCGCGTTGTTGTGCGCCAGATGCAACCCGCCGTAGGTGGAGACAGCGAAGTCGATCAGGGAGTTCACGTCCTCTTCAATGGAGATGTCAGTACGCAGGAACGCGGCTTCGCCACCGCGTTCGGCGATCTCGGCGACAACGCGCTCGCCGCCATCCTCATTGATGTCCGCGACGACCACCTTGGCGCCATCTTCAGCGAGTCGTTTGGCAGTCGCTTCGCCGATACCCGATGCCGCGCCAGTGACGACAGCGACTTTTGAAGTGAAATTCACGAGGGTCATCCCTCCTATGGAGATTGGTCAGGCCCTGCGCCTGATCGCTAGCGGATCGCCAACGCGTTTGCGGGGGAGCCGACGCCGCCGGGGACGTTCAGAGGCGCTGAAGCGAAGAGAAATGACCACCTCCTGTCGGTCGCGCAAGCCGCGGAAAGATCATCAAGCCAGAAGAACTCTTCGATCGGCATGCCAAACCCCGGAATCAATCTCCGGTGCAGAAACCAGGTCAGCCGCGGCCTGCTCGAATAGCGCCGAGTCCCGTTCGAGATTGCGGGCGTAGCTCTGCAGGGCACCATCAGCCCACTCGAGACTGAGCGCGCCGTTCCAGAACACCGCGACGAAGTCGCACTCCTGCCTGGCCCGACGTACCAGCGAAGGTGACGCTCATGTGTCCCACCGCTAGTGCCGACCATTGCGACTCTGCCACCCTGGGCGCGGACAGCGTCCAGGCGCTGCGATACTTTCGCGTGCTTGTCGGTGACGATCATTGGTCGGAGCTGATCTGTAGTGTCGCTGCCCGCGGGGAGGGCAAGTCGAGCACCGTCGCGCAGCCCGGGTCGGCATCCATCAACCGGGGTATGAAGTTCACCGCCCGCGCGGCATTGAGCGCGTTGACTGGGTCGTCCTGGCCGGACGGCAGGTCGATGGTGCACGCGATGCTTGGTGACCCGTCGATCTCCACGCGCCAGTTCGGTTCGTCAGCGGTGGCGCGCCAACCGGGGCCGAGGCCCAGCATTACGGTCTGCTCGTTGACGACTTCGAAGAATGGCACTTCGCCGGTGAACGCGGTGAACGTCCACCGAACACCCGCCGTAGTTCCGCGTCGGACTTCGAGCCCACTGGGCGAAAGAACCAAGTCCTCACGCGCAGGGGCGAATTCCTTCTTGGTGAGCCGTACGTCGGTGAGGGGAAGGTCGAGCCCTGCCGCGACAATACGGGCCGACTGACCGATCCCCCACTGCCACAATTCGTCCACCTCCGACGATGTCGTCGCGGCTGGATCGGGTTCGACGCCCATTCCCAGGCCGTGTTCGAGGAGCATCGCTGAAGGGTTCGATGCCACGTAGTTGATCTGGCGTGCCCGGAGCCGGCGCACTTTTCCCGAGTAGCCCGATACGAATAGCGGCAGGACGTCGCTGATCAGCCCCGGGATGCTGCCACCACCCGCGAGCGTCGCGCCACCCCTCTCGCAGGCCGCGGCCAACAGTTCGTGCTCCGGTGAGCCCGGAACGTACCAACCGCCCATGCCCGAATACACGTTCGTCCCGGCTTCCAGAAGCCGAGCTACAACGGCCGGCTCCCACGAAAGGCCGTGCCACAGGGCGCAATCCGCCCGCAGATCGACAAGGGCGGCCACGTCACGGGTGGCGGTGATGCCGATCGGCCCGATACCGACGAGTTCACCGACGTCGCGTCCCGCTTTCTCGGCGTGGTGGACAAGAACGCCCGCGATCTCGAAGCGGGGATCGCCGGACAACAGGCGGATGACCTGTGACCCAACGCTTCCCGTGTAGCAGACACATACTCGCCAACTCACCTGAGGGCTCCCGTCCCCTGCTTGCGTCATTGCACCATCAGCTCGCTTTGCTTCCAGAGCTGTCTTCCGAGCGCCGCGTCGTCCGCTAAACGGCTGGGCTTCACCGGTTTCCGCTTGCGGTAATGCAGACCCGACGACCAGTCGACGTCTGGTCTTGAGTCGGCCAACCACGCTAGGGTGTCGGCGCCTCGTGTGGGCGACAGCAGGAAGCGGTTGGCAACCGAGTGGTAAATCAGGCGCATCAGCAGTGTTGAGTCGGCACCGAAATTCGATGCTACTGGGCCTGGTTCGAACGACACGGCAGTGACGCCGGCGTCGGCGTATCGACGGTGAAGTTCCTTCGTGAACAGGATATTCGCCAACTTGGCCGCCGAATAGGCGCCCGTGGCCGAATACCTTCGCTCCCCCTCCAAGTCGTCCAACCGGATCCGACCGCGACGATTGACGCTGCTCGACGTGGCGATAACTGTTGCCTTGCTCGAAATGAGGCGCGGCAGAACCAATGTGGTCAGCAGAAAGGGGGCAAGGTGATTGACTTGCAGAGTCATTTCGTGGCCGTCGACGGTCGTACGGCGGTCCGCCATGATGCCACCGGCGTTGTTGCACAAGACGTCGATGACGGGATACTGCTCCAGGAGCTCGCCTGCGAGTCGACGAACATCCTCGAGCCTGGCGAAATCGCCGATGTGATGTCGGCAGCCAAGCTCGTCAGCGATCGCCTTCGTCTTTTCAAGCGAACGTCCGACCACAACGATCGTGTGGCCCGCGTCCCGAAGAATGCGCGCCGCCGCGCGACCGATCCCGTCGCTGGCGCCGGTAATGACGATCGTCTTAGCCATTTGGACCTCTCATTCGGTGCACCGCCCGCGACTGCTTCCGGTCAGCGCAGCTCGCCGATCACCCTGCCGAAAGCCTCTGCGTGCAACTGCGGAACGCTGATGTACGTGATCTTGTAATCCTCGGCGTAGCGAAGCAACGTATCGGCCATAGCGCGAGGCGGCCCGGCGAGCGTCGTGGGTGACGCGAGTATCTGCTCCTCGGAAAGACTCTGGCCGAAGCCCGATGTCCGCAACACCTTCGGGGCACCGCTGTCATCGTGCGGCAACGCGGTGATCATGAGATTCAACTCGATGTCGTCGAAGCGCTCACCAGCCTTCTCACGAATGAAGCCCACCAAGTCAGCCAGCGGATCGGCAGCCATGCTGTTCGCGCGGCCGCCGCTGAGGCCAATGATGTTGGCGTGCCTTGCAGCAAGTGTCAGGACTCGGTCACCCGAACCGGCGATCATTATCGGCACGTTGGGAACATGCTCGCGGAAGTAGCCGACCATGTGTGTGAGGTGGTCAACACGTTCCCGAGCGCTGGGGAACGCCAACCCCGCCGCCTCGAACTCTTCCTTCACGTACCCCGCGCCCAGCCCCAGCTCGAATCGGTGGTCGGTGAGCAGGTCGATGGCCGCGACGTCACGAGCCAGCAATGCCGGCCGATAGAAGCCGGCGTTGAGCACGAAAGGGCTGAGTCGCATCGTCGTGACATCCGCGGCGGCAAGCAACGCGGGCAATGGCGCGGGTGTCATGAGATGGTCGGGCAAATGCAAGACGTCGTAACCGAAGTCTTCAACGCGCCGGACGGTATCTCGCCACTGCCTTCGTGACTTCAGCGTCGACAACGCAACACCGAACCGAAAGCGCCTCGCCACAGAATCAATTCCTTTTCGCAGCAGTGCCGCCCGCGGGTGACAACTAACGGAAATGCTTGAGGGGCCGTTCGACGAACTCGAAAACCACGCCGTCCGGCGAGCGCAGAAAGGCGATGTACAGCCCGTCGATCTTGGTTCCAGGAAGCGGGCACCATACCGGATCACCCTGCGGCTCAATCCACGTCGGCAAGACCGAGAGCGCTTTCTCGACACTCTCGACGCGAAGTGCGCACCGGTAGAGGCCCTGTTGGTTGCCGCCCCATGGCACCGGCCTGGGCTCGGTGCGGGGGTGCGCAACCACGGTCACGCTGAATTGGTGGCCGTCCTCGGGTAGCGCGTAGCGAGCCACCACACACTCGGCAGATTCAGCGGATCCGCCGGGCGCCAGCTGCTCGTCGCTGACGGAAATGCTGGCGGGTGCCTCGATTTCGTCGAACCCTATCGTGGTCAGGAAATCTCCGGTGGCATGCGCATCGATCGCACCGATCCGGATACCGGAGAACAGCGCGCCTTTCGAGGCTTCCACGCCACCGGCGGATTCGGCTATTTCAATCACCGCTCCGTCGGGGTCGAACATCAGAACAGACTTCGTCCCACTGATCAGACCGTTGACCGCGTCTCCGACGACGACTCCTGCTGCACGCAACGATGCCGCCGTGCCCTCGAGATCGTCGACGACGAACAGCACCGACCGAATACCCGGGCGGACCGGATCGGTGCTTTCGTCGCGTTTCAGCGCCGGGCTTCGGTACTCGATCGCTTCCAGTGCGCAACCACCCCGACCACCACGCGGGTCATAGAGAAACGACGTGGCACAGTAAGTTTCGCCGTCAAGGCCGAGAATCGAGCCATCGGTCGGCACCTCAGAGTCGGTGCGCATGCGCGCGGAGAGCCCCAGCTTTCCCGCGTACAGCCCCTCAGTCGCATCCAGGGATGCGCAGTTCAAATTGACGTGCAGGAACCGCCGCGCCAGATCCTCTGATGCCACTACAGAACGACCGACTTCACTTTGAGATCGATGATCTCTTCCTCGTTGAAACCCAGTTCGGCCAGAAGCGCGTCGGTGTGTTCTCCGTGACCTGGCGCGCATGTCAGGTCCAGTGGTGTCTCGTCGAACTGCACCGGGCTGGCAGCAAGCGCGAACTCGTTGTTGTTGGCGTCGGTCACCCGGGGCAGATAACCGTTCTTGATCGCCTGTGGATCGGCGTGCAGTTCGTGGGCGGTGCGCATGACGTCCCACACCCCGTCGAAGCCGGCAAACGCCTTCTCCCAGTGCGAAAGATCCTCGGCGGCAAACGCACTACGTATCTGCGCGATACAGTCCTTGCGGTTCTCGAATCGCACCATGGCGTTGGTGAATCGCTCGTCATCGATGAGGTCTGGCCGCCCCAGCCGCGTGCAGAAGTCCGCCCAGAACCGGTCGGCCTGCAACAGCACGAACGCGATGAACCGGCCATCTCTGGTCTTGTAGATGCTGGCCACCGGGTTAGGCATCTCGTCGAGGTTGAACTTCGGAATGTCCTGCCCTGTCACACCCGAGCCGACGATATCGGGACCCAGTTGCCATATCGCCGCGTTGAGAAGAGAGACGTCCACCACTGACGGCTCGCCGGTGCGCTCCCGCTTCACCAGCGCCGCGGCGATGCCGCCGGCAATGGCGAGCCCGCCGTACGAGTCGCCGAACGCCGGCCGCTGGATTGGCGGATACGAACCGTCGCCGGCCGCATACCCCTCGCCGATCCCGCCGCGGGCCCAATACGCCGCCAGGTCGAAGCCGCCCTGCGAGGCCAAATCACCCTTGGTGCCATAGCCGTGTCCGCGGGCGTAGATGATCTTCGGGTTGCGCGCGCGTACCTGCTCGACATCGATGCCCATCCGTTGCCGCGAGTCGGGCAGCAGGTTGGTGACGAAGACATCGGCGGTCTCCAGCAGCTTCATCAACAGCTCCAGCCCTTCGGGGGTGGAGGTGTCCAGGCCGATGCTGCGCTTGCCGCGGTTGGGCTGTTCGATGAAGTGGTTCACTCCCCCCGCAGCGGTGACGATGCCCGAGCTGATCAGACCTCGCTGCGGATCGCCCGTTTCCGGGTGCTCGATCTTGATGACGTCGGCGCCCCAGTCGGCCAATACTGCCCCGGCGGCTGGGACGAACGTCCATGCGGCCAACTCGACAACGCGGATGCCGCTCAGAATGTCGCTCATGATTTCCTTTGCTGTGCAGCAGGTTTGACTCAGTCGATCGGGTACGCGATGACCTTGGTCTGCAGGTGCTGCTCAAAGCCCTCGTTGCCGTTCTGCCTACCGATGCCGCTCATCTTGTAACCGCCGAATGGTGCATCGGCGCCGTAGAAGATAGCGCTGTTTACGCACACCGACCCGGTACGGATTCGCCTCCCGACTGCGATCGCCCGCTCCTTTGAGCCCAACACGGTGCCCGCCAACCCGTACATCGAGTTGTTGGCCATCTCGATGGCGCCGTCGTCACCCCCGTCGTAGGGGGTGATCGTGATGACCGGACCGAAGATCTCTTCCTGGAAGATCCGCATGTCGGGCGTGACGTCGGCGAAAACTGTCGGCGCCACGAAATAACCGCTGTCCAGGCCCTCGGGCTTGCCGCCGCCGATGGTCACCCGGGCGCCCTCCTCCTTGCCGATGCGGATGTAGTCCATCACCCGGTCGCGCTGTTTGGCTGAGACGAGAGGGCCGCAGAAGTTGGCCGGGTCGGTGGGGTCGCCGACGGTGACCGAAGCGAACGTCGCAGTGGCCAACTCGACAGCCTCGTCGTAGCGCTCGCGGGGCACCAGCATCCGAGTCGTCAACGCGCAGCCCTGGCCGGAGTGCATCAGCGCGCCGATGCAGCCGGGGACGGTTGTGGCCAGATCTGCGTCGTCGAGGAGCAGGTACACCGACTTGCCGCCCAACTCGAGAAGATTGCGCTTCATCATGTCTGCGGAGAGCCGCTGGATCAGTTTGCCGACCGCGGTCGAGCCGGTAAACGAGACCATGTCCACCCGTGGGTCGGTGACCAGCCGCTGCGCGACGTCGTTGTCTGATGCCGGCACGATGTTCACCACGCCCGCCGGAATGTCGGTCTTCTCGGCGATGATGCGCCCCCAACGCAGCGCGCTCCACGGGGTTTCTATCGCCGGTTTAAGCACCATCGTGTTGCCCGTGGCCAGGATCTGGCCCACCTTGTTGGCGATGATCTCGACCGGAAAGTTCCAGGGAGTGATGGCGCCGACTACTCCCATCGGTTCCTTGACCACGACGCGGTTGTACGGCTCGCCCATCTTGGCGTCCACGTCGAGCTGTCGTTCCCACGCGAATTCCGATATGTACTGCGCGGGCCACCGGACAGCGTCGGCGAGCGGCCAGTCCAGCTGAGCGATGTAGGTCATGCCGACCGGAGCGCCCGCTTCGGCGATCAGCTCGGCGCGCGCGTCCTCCTTCTCCTCCTGCAGCGCCTCGTGCAACTGCAGGAGGCAGTGCTGCCGGAACTCCCGGTTGGTGGACCAGTCGGTGGTGTCGAAGGCGCGGCGGGCGGCCGCGATCGCCTCGTCCATGTCCTCGGCGCCGGCGTCAGCGCAGGTTCCGAGCACCTCCTCGGTCGCCGGGTTGATGTTCTCGGCGACCTTTCCGGTCGACGAGTCCCGCAGCCGGCCGGCGATGTAGAGGCGACTCTCAGGATTGAACTGCACGGTTGTCGCGGCGACTGATGATGCCGTCATTGGCGCTCCCTATGGGCGAAGTTGTCGTCGTGCGTTAGTGTACCGGTTATAGATAATTGTTTAGCGGATTCGGGGTTGCCAGCCGGGTCCCAGATCATGAAGGGGTAGTGGTGTCATCCCCTGTCGGCAATGGCCGCGCTGCAGACCGCCGAGATGACTACATATCGCAGGTCGCGCTGTACCGGCAAGATTTTCGGGAGTACTTGCGCACGCTGGACTGCGCCGAGCAGTGGCGGTCTGCGGCGAGCATGACGGCGGAGGAGGGACTCGCGCACGACGCTTCGGTGATGGCCCGGCTACATGCCGACGGCTGGAATCGATACGGGTGGCCGGAGGCCGCAGGCGGCTTCGGCGGCAACGAAGTTCACAGGGCCGTGTATTTCGAGGAGCTCGGTTACGCGATGCTGCCCATCCCCGCCCAGGCGTGGACGCTCGAGGTGATGGGCCCGGCTGTGCTGAAGTTCGCGCCGAAGCTGGCCGCGCAATACCTGCCCGGGTACCTCGACGGCTCGGAATGGTGGGGACAGGGCTTCTCGGAGCCGGAATCCGGCAGCGACCTCGCGTCGCTGCGTACGCGAGCAGCCGACGACGGTGCCGGAGGCTTCATCGTCAACGGACAGAAGATCTGGACCAGCCAGGGCGGCACGGCCAAGCGAGTCTGTGTGCTCGTACGCACCGGTTCCCCTGAAAGCCGCCATCGTGGCTTGACCATGTTGTTGATCGACACCGATACTCCGGGACTGGCCGTCCGGCCAATTGCGCTGGCCAGTGGCCGGCGCGAACTCGCCGAGATGTTTTTCGACGATGTGCGCGTGCCCCGCGAGCGACTGGTCGGCGACGTCGACGGAGGCTGGGCCGTGACGATGTTCCTCATGCAGTACGAGCGGGGAATGTACGGCTACGCCGTGTTGAACAAGGTGCTCACCGAACTGGGACGGCTGAGGGAGTACATGGTCACCAGCGCCGCAACCGCTTCACAACGCGAACGGTTCGCCCGCGTTTACGTCGACGTGATCGCCGCACAGGCCCGTGCCGCGACGACGGTGCGCAAACTCGCGGCGGGCGAACCCGTAGGTCCTGAAAGCAGCATCGACAAGCTCCTGTGCAGCAGGGCCGAGCGGGAGGTCAATGACCTCATTCTGGACGTCGCACGCAATCACATGCTGGCGGGCGGCCCCCCCGGTATCAATCGAGAAGCCGAACTGGACACAGCACGCGCGGAGTGGTGGTACTCGCGCGCCGCGACCATCATGGGCGGGACCGCCGAAGTCCAGCGCGGCATCGTCGCCGACCACCTCCTCGGGCTGCCGAAGGAGAGGCGCGCATCGTGAGCACAAGCACGCAAGGAACAAATCCCGAAGACGAAGCGTGGCCGATGATCGAGGAGGCGGTGTTCCGGCTCTTCGACGAACTCGCGGCCAAGGGGGAACACACCGTCATCGGGCCGCGCCTGAACGAGTTGGGCTGGGCCGAGATCGAATCCGAGTACCCTGTCGAAGCCTGCGCGTTGCTATTTCGCGCGCAGGGTCGTTCGCTGGCGCTGACCGACGCGCTGGACCGGGTCATGCTGGCCGAACTCGCGTCGTTGTTCGACGAGCCGGTCGACGCCATCGTGCTGCCCGAGCTGACCCACGGTCATACGCCGAGCTCGACCGAGGACCAGGTGAAAGGTGTTGTGCTCGGCCCGCTCCGGGGTCGCGTCGCGGTGCCGGTGTCTCGAGCGATGGGAACCGTCTCCATCGCCGTCGTCGATGCCGACCGACTTCGCGGCGAACGGATGGACACCTTCGATCCATCAGTCGTTTGGTCCTGCGTGGAGGGTTCGACCGATGGCCCGCTGCTCGACGCGTCGACCGAATGGGGCCGCGCGATCGCCGCGGCACATCGATCGTTGGCCACCGAGGTGATCGCACTCGCAGACCAAGCCCTGCGAATCGCGGTCGACCACATCAGCGTTCGCGTCCAGTTCGGCTCGCCGATCGGGTCATTGCAATCGCCCCGCCACGCCCTCGCCGACGCTGCGGCCCGGCTGGAGGGCGCCCGAGCAGTGCTCAGCGAATCGTGGCGCTACGGCGGACTTCTGTCGGCGCAGACCGCGAAGGTGGCTGCGGGCCGTGCTCATCGCGCCGTCAGCGATGCGGTCCTACAGGTGTGCGGAGCCATCGGGCTCACCGCCGAACACGACCTGCATCGCTATGTGTCACGGGGATTCCAGATCGACGCGCTGTGCGGTTCCTACCTACAGCTGGAATCGCTGCTGGCCGAGCGCTTGTTCGATATCTACGCACCGGGCCGCGCGCTACCGGCGATTGTCAATTGGGATTAGGGGAGACCGATGAGGCGCAACATCTTCGACGAGGTCCACGAAGACTTCCGCGCGACGGCTCGGGCATTCTTCGAACGCGAGTGCGTGCCGAACATCGAAAAATGGGAACGGGACGGCAAGGTCAGCCGCGAGGCATGGCTGGCCGCGGGTGAGCACGGGCTGATCGGCTGGGAGTTCGACGAGAAATACGGGGGCCTCGGCGTCAAAGACTTCCGGTTCAACCAGATCATCTCCGAGGAGATGTTCATGACCGGTTCGGTCGGCATCGGCCTCGGCGTACAGAACGACATTCTGATGCCGTACCTGAACAACCTCACCACCGAGGAGCAGAAGGAGCGTTGGCTTCCCAAGTTCACCTCGGGCGAGTACATCGGCTCGATAGCGATGTCCGAACCCGCCGCCGGCTCCGACCTCGCCGGCATCAAGACCACCGCGCGTGATGAGGGCGACCACTGGGTGGTGAACGGTCAGAAAACGTTCATCAGCAACGGACTGCTGTCCAAGCTGGTACTGACCGCCGTGAAGACCGACCCGTCAGCCCGCCACAAAGGCATCAGCCTGTTGATGATCGAAGACGGCATGGACGGCTTCACGCGCGGGCGCAAACTCGACAAAATCGGGCAGTACTCCGCCGACACCGCCGAGTTGTTCTTCGAAGACGTCCGGGTGCCCAAGGAGAATCTCGTCGGCGAGCTCAACCGCGGCTTCTACCATCTGGTGTCCAATCTGCCCAGCGAGCGGGTCGGCGTCGCCTGCTATGCGCTTCCAGCGGCGAGACGGGCACTCGAGCTGACGAAAGCCTATGCACTAGAGCGCACCGCGTTCGGTCAGCCGATCGGCAAGTTCCAGGTGAATCGCCACTTCCTGGCCGAGATGCAGACAAAGCTCGATGCCGCTCAGGCGTATCTGGATCAGTGCGTACTGTCGGTCAACGACGGCACATTGTCCGACGCCGATGCGGCCGGGCTGAAGTGGTGGACTTCGGAAATCCAGTGGGAGATCATCGACCGCTGTTTGCAGCTGCATGGCGGCTACGGCTACATCAATGAGTACGAAGTTGCCCGACTTTGGCGAGACGCGCGGGTTCAGCGGCTTTACGCGGGCACTACTGAGATCATGAAAGATCTGGTGGGTCGGGCGATGGGCTACTAGCCATGAGCTTGGTCACTGACCGGGCGCGGACGCACGGATAAGTCCGAGCATTCAGTTAACCTGCCAAATAGTTAGTTGATTTCGTTGCCTACCGGTGGAGGTCGATGTGGAGGTCACCAGCCTTCGGGAGCCGAAAATGGCCGATCGGGTGGCCACCGTGCTGCGCAGGATGTTCATCCGAGGCGAGATCCCCGAGGGCACCATGCTGCCGCCCGAATCTGAGCTCATGGAGCGATTCGGGGTGTCTCGGCCGACGCTGCGCGAAGCGTTCCGGGTATTGGAGTCCGAGTCGCTCATCGAGGTGCAGCGCGGCGTGCGCGGCGGTGCACGGGTCACCCGGCCGCGGCGTGAGACGCTGGCTCGCTACGCCGGGCTCATCCTCGAGTACGAGGGCGTGACACTCAAGGATGTCTATGACGCGAGGGTGACGTTGGAAACGCCGATGATTGTCCAACTCGCCAAAGACCGCAATCCGGCGGTGATCGCCGAACTCGAGCAGATCGTGGAGCGCGAAGCCGAGCTGAAACCAGGCAGCGACACCGTCGACCAACTAACCGACTTTCACGCCGCGATCGCCCGGTTGTCGGGCAACAAGACACTGCAGATCGTCAGCGACATGCTCCACCACATCGTGGAGAAGGCCAATCGGTCCTTGCAACCGACCGAGGGCACTCGCGCCGCGCAGGCGGTGAGTCGTTCGGCGAAGACCCATCGCATGGTGTTGGACATGATCAAGGCGGGCGAGGCGGAGAAGGCCGGCGAGCTGTGGAAAAAGCACTTGCAGAAGGCCGAGGCGTTCGTTCTGTCTGGCGCCGAATTGTCAACGGTCGTTGATCTTCTCGAATGACCGGTGTAGACGAGCGAGAAGTTCAGCACGACATAGAGACGCCCGCCCCGGTTCAGATCCGGTTCGGGATCGACTTTGTCGCGGCGAGTCTCGCCGACGCGACGGTGGTGATGTCGATGCCGATGTCGGGGTTGCGCAATCCGTTCACCGGCGCGCCAGCAGTCGGTCCGCTGGCGATACTCGTCGATGCAACGGCCGGCATGGTCAACCACTATCGGCGCCAGAGGGATCGGTGGACGGTGTCGAGCGAGCTGTCGCTGGAGGTCAGCGCCAATGTCAACGACGCAATGGCGGACGGCGCCCCGCCCGTGGTGGCCAGCGCCCGAGCGGTAGGTTCCGTCGGGGCCACACCGCTGGCGCTGTGCACGCTCATGTGCGGCGAAACCGAGATCGGCATCGGAACGGTGCGCTCCGCCTTCATTCCCGCCGACGGCGTCACCGCCAAACAACCGCCGCGGACCTTGCTTCGAGGGACGCCCACGTTGGGGGAACGCATGGCGGTGCAGGTCGACACGGGCCAGCACGGCGCAATCGTGTTGCGTCAGCATCCAGATCCGGACCTCAACAACGACATCGGCATCGTCCACGGCGGCATGGCTTCGGCCGGTTTGGAACTGGCAGCGTCGGCGGCTATGAACGCCGATCGCT
>Ga0164242_10000907_pt1 | contig 35222 bp, 36 predicted proteins | sample OricomgcompostMG_FD_108783 | JGI IMG/M metagenome (GOLD analysis project Ga0164242, IMG submission 108783) | Miracle-Growth compost microbial communities from Emeryville, California, USA - Original compost - Miracle growth compost (MG) ... | reverse complement strand
TCGCCGTAGGCGTGCGCCGACCAGGACTTCGGGCCGTTCGCGACGGCGTACCGGCAGTTGAACGCCGAGGTGTTGTCGTCCGCCATCGACTTGTTGTCACTGCCGCCGTAGGCCGAGATCGGCACCATCCGCCGGATCGGGAAGTGCGCATGCCTGATCTTGCGAAACGCAACCCGCACCGGGTGCACGGCAGTGGCCCGGAGGATGAGGACGCCGCTGTGCCGCGCCCCGTCGAATCCCCAGAACCGCACCCGCAACGCCCGCAGGTCGCGCGGCGGCACCGGGCAGCCGTGGTGCCAGCTCTTGCCCAGCTGCTTCGCCGTCACCGGCGCGACACCGTGGGCGTCGAAGTCGAAAGCCGCGGCCGTACCGAGCGGAGTGCCCGCGACCTCTGCGGCCGGCGTGGCCGTGGCACCGACGAAAGCGGTGACCGCGGCAAACACGATCGCCACCGCTCCGGTGAGCATGCTCGCCATCAGGCCAGACTAGAAGCGCGATGAAACTCCGTCTGCTCCCCTTCGCGCTCGTCATCTGCCTGCTCGGGGCGGGAGCCGCGCCGGCCGCGAGCGCCGGCCCGCGGCACCAGGCCGGTCATGCGCTGCCGACCCGGCTCACGGGCGTGCACAACGCGAGACAGGTGATCTCCGTCATCAGCAACGGCTACGGCGCGACGACGGCGACCGTCCGCGCCTTCGCGAAGCGAGGCGGGACGTGGCATCAGGTCTTCGGACCCGCGTCAGCCTGGATCGGGTACGCCGGCTTCGCTCCGCCAGGAGCCAAGCGCGAGGGCGACGGCCGCACACCGAGCGGGTCCTACCACTTCTCGTACTTCTTCGGCACCGCGCCGAATCCGGGCGTTCACTTCCGGTGGCGCCACGCGCACACCTACGACTACTGGGACGACGATCCGGCCAGCCCGCGCTACAACACCTGGGTCAACACCCGGCGTCATTCGGCGGGACGCTCGCCCGAGCCGCTGCACGTCCGGCCGTACCGCGACGTCGCGGTGATCGACTACAACGCCGCCCGCACCCCGGACCGTGGCAGCGCGATCTTCCTGCATGTCACCCATCACAGCGCGACCAACGGTTGCGTCTCCCTCCCCCGCCATCAGGTGGTCCGGCTGCTCCGCTGGCTTCGACCGAGCGACCACCCGCGAATCATCATGGGGACCGCCGCTACCGTGACCCGATGACCGAACAGAGTTCAGGACCGCTTCACGGCATCAAGGTGATCGAGCTCGCCGGCATCGGCCCGGCGCCGTACGCCTGCATGCTCCTGTCCGACATGGGCGCCGAGGTCCTGCGCCTGGAGCGATCGAAGGGCACGATCTCCGGCGTGCTGGGCGGGTACGACGTGCTGTCCCGCGGCCGTCGCTCCGTGGCCATCGACCTGAAGGCACCCGGCGCCCGCGAGCTCGTGCTCGAGCTGTGCAAGGAGGCCGACGTACTGATCGAGGCCTTCCGTCCGGGCGTTGCGGAGCGACTCGGTGTCGGCCCCGAGGACTGCCGCGGCGCGAACCCGCGGCTCGTCTATGCGCGGATGACGGGATGGGGCCAGGAAGGGCCGCTCGCCGACCGGGTCGGTCACGACATCAACTACGCGTCCATCACGGGCGCCATCGCGGCGATCGGCGAGAAGGACCGCAAGCCGGTGCCGCCGCTCAACCTGGTCGCCGACTTCGGTGGCGGTTCGATGTTCTGCGTGATGGGTGTCCTCGCGGCGCTGGTCGAGCGGCAGAGCAGCGGCGAGGGCCAGGTCATCGACGTCGCCATGGTCGACGGGGTTTCCAGCCTGCTGTCGATGGCGCACGGCCAGGCCAGTGCCGGAATGATGCCCGACGCCCGCGGCAGCAGCCTGCTCGACGGCGGCGCCCCCTACTACGACACGTACAAGTGCTCGGACGGCGAGTACATGTCGGTCGGCGCGATCGAGCCGCAGTTCTACGAGACGCTGAAGCAGACGCTCGAGCTCGCCGACCTGCCCGCCCAGGGCGACCACGCCGCCTGGCCGAGGATGCGCGAGATGCTCACCGAGAAGTTCGCCACGAAGACCCGCGACGAGTGGGCCGCGGTCTTCGACGGGGTCGACGCCTGCGTCGCCCCCGTGAGGTGGTTGTCCGAGGCGAAGAGCGACCCGCACCTGGTCGCGCGCGGAACGTTGGTCGAGATGGGCGGGGTCACCAACCCGGCGCCGGCGCCGCGGTTCTCGCGCACGCCCGGGCGCATCGCCGGGCCGCCGAAGCACCCGGGGACCGACACCGTCGCAGCACTCACCGACTGGGGTGTCGACAAGAGCGAGGTCGACCGGTTGGTGGAAGCCGGCGTCGTCGTACAGGGCGAGGCGCAGGGCTGACCCGCATGGCGATCGATCCGACCGGCGCGCAGATCAAGGCCCTCGCCACGAGCGAGCTGAACGGGCCGATCGTGATGTTGAACCTGCTCCGCTTCAAGCCGGACGGCGGTCGGGAGTCGTACGCGGCGTACCTCGAGGCGGCGGACCCGTATCTCAGTCAGGTCGGCGGCGAGGTGCTGTTCCGAGGCGACGCGCGACAGGTCGTGATCGGTGAGGACGGCGAGTGGGACCTTGTGCTCGTGGTGCGCTATCCGAGCAAGGAGGCGTTCCTCCAGATGCTGCGCATCCCGGACTACCACGAAGCCACGGCACTACGAACGAACGCGCTGCTCGATTCCCGCTTGATCGCCTGCGAACCGAGCTAGGTCCGCCAGATCAGGACTAGCGCCCGGTCATCCGAGGCGTCGGGCGAAGCCTCATCGAGGAGTCGACGGGCACCGCCGTCGAAGCCTCGCGGGATCAGCCGCTCGGCGGCACCGACCAGGCGGTCGATCCCCATCGCCAGGTCACGACCTGGCACCTCGACGAGCCCATCCGTGTAGAGCAGGAGCGCGTCGTAGGGCCCGAGCTCGCCGTCGACGGCACCGAACTCCCCGTCCGCCAGCAGCCCCAGCACGGTGCCCGGCGGCTCGAGAACCTGCCAGGTGCCGGCGCCACCGGAGTAGTGCACCGCAGGCAGGTGTCCCGCGTTGGTGATGCGGTACTTGCCGCTGCTCAGCTCCAGCGTCAGGTGCAACGCCGTCGCGAACCCCTCATCCCACTCCTGGCGAATCAAGTACTCGTTCGCGGCGGCGAAGAACCGCTCCGGCGAGACGGCACCGAGCAAGCCGCCGAGGGCTCCGGAGAGCGTGAGAGCACGGGTCCCAGCGTCGAGGCCCTTGCCCGAGACGTCCACGAGGACCAGCTCCAGGGTGCGACCGCTGTCGGTCAACGCCGAGAGCAGGAAGTCGCCGCCGAAGCTGGCGCCGCCGGCCGACTGCTGCTCGACCTCGGCGTTCCAGCCCGGCGGAAGCGGAGGCAGGTCGCCCTGCAGCCAAAGCCGGTCACGCAGCTCGAGCAACATGGCTTCACCGCGACCGGCGGACAGCCCGAGCCGCTGCCGGTCGCTCGATTGCTTGAGGGCGATCGCCGAAACGATCAGCAGGACGATGTACGAGCCCGGCCGGATCGTGCTCTGCCCGACGCCGATGTTCTCGGCGAGGACAACGGCGAAGGCCCCGGCGATGACGGTGGACAACGGGATCGGCTCGAGCAGCAGGCCGCCCAGGATCACCGCCACGACCACGGTCAGCGCCGGGAACGCGACCGGGCCCAACTGGACGTTGAGATAGAGGGCGACACCGGTCAGCGCGAGCACGCCGACAAGGGCGAGCGCGCGATTGCGCGGCGACTCCGGCGCCGAGAGCACGCCTAGCCTTCGCCGGGCTCGCTCTGCGACGCTCACGCCGCCGACCTGCGGCTGCCCCATATCTCCGCGACCTTAGTCGGCGCTCCTGATCATGGGGAGTCCTCGCGCCGAGGCGGCAGCTCGCCGGTCCGCTCGTAGCCGGTCAACAGCGCGATGCGCCTGACGTGCCGCTCGGCGTTGCTGAACGGCTCGGCGAGGAACGCCTCGGCGAAGCTCACCGCAGCGTCCTCGTCGTACATCCGGGCGCCGAGGCTCAGCACGTTCGCGTCGTTGTGCTCTCGACCGAGCTTGGCGGTCTCCTCGCTGAACGCCAGGGCGCAGCGCACGCCAGGGACTTTGTTCGCCGCGATCGCCTCGCCGTTGCCGGATCCGCCGATCACGATGCCGAGGCTTCCCGGGTCCGCGACGACTTTTGTCCCGACGAGGAGGCAGTACGGCGGGTAGTCGTCGGAGTCGCGCAGCTCGAACGGACCGCAGTCCTCGACCTCATGGCCGAGCTCCGGCAGGCGTTCGAGCAGGCGTGCCTTCAACGTCCAACCGGCATGGTCGGACCCGATGTAGACCTTCATCCGCTACAGCTGCAGGGACTTCGGCTGCAGGAACTCCTCGATGCCGTAGCGGCCCAGCTCGCGACCGATGCCCGACTTCTTGTAGCCGCCGAACGGCGCGACCGGGTTGAACGAGCCGCCGTTGACGTCGACCTGGCCGGTCCGCATCTTTCGCGCGAACGCGATCGCCTTGTCCTGGTCGCCTGCCCACACGGCGCCGGCGAGACCGTACTCCGAGTCATTGGCGATCTTGAGCGCCTCGTCCTCGTCGGCGTACTTGATGATCGACAGCACCGGGCCGAAGATCTCCTCCTGCGCGATCGTCATGTCCGTCGTGACGTCGGCGAAAACCGTCGCACTCACGAAGTGGCCCTTCTCGTGCGGGCGCTCGGCACCACCGACGACGACGCGCGCGCCTTCCTCGATGCCCTTCTGGATGTAGCCGACGACACGCTCGCGCTGCGTGCCGGACACCAGCGGGCCGAGCCGGGTCGAGTCGTCCAGCGGGTCACCCGTCGTGTATGCCGCGGCACCTTCGGCTGCGAGCTCGACGGCCTTGTCGTACTGCGACTCGTGCACGAGCATGCGCGTCCACGCCGTACAGGTCTGACCCGAGTTGATGAAGCAGTTGGCGAGACCGACCTTGACCGCCTTCTCGAGGTCCGCGTCCGGCAGGATCACGTTCGCGCTCTTGCCGCCGAGCTCGAGGGCGACCTTCTTCACCGACGGCGCGGCGAGCTCAGCCACTCGCGTGCCGGCCCGCGTCGAGCCGGTGAACGACACCATGTCGACATCCGGGTGGGAGGCGATTGCCTCGCCGACGGTCGGGCCGTAGCCGGTGACGAGGTTGACGACGCCCGCCGGCAGGCCGATCTCGTGGATGGCCTCGAACAGCAGGTACGCCGACAGCGGCGACACCTCACTCGGCTTGAGGACGACGGTGCAGCCGGCCGCGAGGGCCGCGCCGATCTTCGCGGTCACCTGGTGCAGCGGGTAGTTCCACGGCGTGATCGCCCCGACCACGCCGATCGGCTCGAGGACGACGGTCGAGTTTCCGATCTGCTCGGTCCACTTGATCTCACCGGCGCCGGTCGCGGCGGTCCCGATGTCAGCGAGCGGGAGCCCGGCCTGCACGAGCTGCGCGAACTTCAGCGGAGCGCCCATCTCGGCTGAGATGCACCGGGCGATCTCGTCCATCCGGCTGGCGAGCGCCTCGCCGAGACGACCCAGGTACTTGGCCCGCTCCTCGGGATCGGTGGCGGCCCAACCGTCGAAGGCGGCCTTCGCTGCGGCAACGGCGCGGTCAACATCCGCGGCGGTGCCGGCCGGCACGTTGCCGATGATCTCCTCGGTGGCCGGGTTCTCGACCTCGATGGTCTCGCTGCCCGAAGGTGCGACCCACTGGCCGTCGATGTAGAACTTGTCGCGCGTCGTGGTGTCCGTCATGGGCTGAGCGTATGCCGCAGGTTTCGATTAGCCCAGTCCGGCTAGCGTCACGAGGTGACCGTTGAAGCCGTCGTCTTCGACCTCGGCGGCGTCCTCGCCGAGTTCAGCGGCGTGGCGACCATGCGCGAGCTGGCGGGCATCGCCTCCGACGAGGAGCTGTGGCAGCGGTGGCTCGGCTGCGACTGGGTCCGGCGGTTCGAACGCGGCCAGTGCGGTCCCGAGGAGTTCGCCGAGGGAATGGTGGGCGAGTGGGGGCTGCCCATGTCGGGTCCCGAGTTTCTCGCCCGCTTCGGCGACTGGGTGCAAGAGCCGTACGCCGGCGCGGAAGAGCTGGTCGCGGAAACCGCCGAGCGGGTATGCGTCGCGATGTTGTCGAACATGAATGCCGTTCACTGGGAGCGCGCTGTCTCCGACTGGCCGCTGGTCAAGCGCTTCGACCACATCTTCACCTCGTTCCAGCTCGGCCTGATCAAGCCGGACGCCGAGGTGTTCCACCACGTCGTCGAAACGCTCGGCGTCGAGCCCGAGCAGGTCTTCTTCGTCGACGACAACCAGATCAACGTCGACGGGGCGCTCGCCGCCGGCCTGCGCGCCGAGACCGTCCGCGGTGTCGCCGAAGCCCGCGCGGCGGTGGACCGCGCGCTCAACTAAGCGCGACCACGAAGTAGCACATGAAGTACGTCGCGCGAGCCACTTCTGGGGTCGTTGTCCGATTCGAGACGGGCAACATGTGCTACTTCGTGGAGGATCGCGCAAAAGGCGAACTGGTCGCTATTCGAAGCTGGGCCGCACGTCCCTGGTGCGCTTGATCTCGTAGACGCCCGGCGTTGCCGCGATCAGCACGAAGCCGTCCCACAGCCGGCCGGCCACCTCGCCCTGAGGGCTAGGCGTCACCACCGGTCCGAAGAACGCTGCGCCACCATCGACCCGGATGATCGGCGTACCGACGTCCTTGCCGACCAGCGCCATCCCTTCGTCGTGCGAGGCGCGCACGGCGTCGTCGTACGACGGGTCGTCGATTGCGTCCGCGAGCTCGGCCGGCAATCCCGTCTCCGCGATCGCTGCCTCGATGGTGGGACGGTCCTTCGGGAGCTGCTCGGGATGGAAGCGGGTGCCCAGCGCCGTGTAGAGCGGCCCAAGGACATCGGGACCATGCGCCTGTTCCGCGGCCGCACACACCCGCATCGGCCCCCAACCCAGGGCGATCTGGGCGACGTAGTCCTCGGGCAGGTCGCGACCTTCATTGAGGAGGGCGAGACTCATCGGGCGCCAGCGCACCGTCACGTCGCGGACCTGCTCGACCTCGACCATCCAGCGCGATGTCAGCCAGGCCCACGGACATAGCGTGTCAAACCAGAACTCCGCAATCGTTGCCATTACAAACACTTTACGCCGTTACTCTCAGGCACCGTGGCAGCGGAGAACCTGACTCTCGTCGAGGCAACCGAGCGGCGGCGGCTGCTCGACGTCGCGCTGTACGACGTCGCGATCGACCTCACTGCCGCGCTCTCCGAGCCGCGGCGGTACCGGTCCACGTCGACGGTGACGTTCAGCTGCATCGAGCCCGGCGCGACAGCGCACATCGACATCACGGCCGACGCCATCGAGTCCGCAACCCTGAACGGGACGCCGATCGACGTCGACCGGGCGTTCACCGGTCAGCGCCTGGAGCTGCCGCCACTCGAGGCCGCCAACGAGCTGACCGTCGTCGCGCAGTGCGTCTACTCGCGCACCGGCGAGGGCCTGCACCGGTTCGTTGACCCGGTCGATTCGGAGGTCTACCTCTACACCCAGTTCGAGACCTTCGACGCGCACCGGATGTTCGCGTGCTTCGACCAGCCGGATCTCAAGGCGACGTTCCGGTTCGTCGTGGACGCGCCGAGCCACTGGCGGGTGCTGTCGAACATGCCCTCGAAGCGGGATGGCGGCCGCCACCTGTTCGACCCGACGCCCCGGCAGTCGACCTACATCACGGCGATCGTCGCCGGGCCTTACGAAGGCAGGACCGACACGCACGACGGGATCGATCTCGGCGTGTACTGCCGCAAGTCACTGCTCGAGCACCTCGACGCCGACGACGTCCTCGAGGTCACGAAGCAGGGCTTCGATGCCTTCCACGCGTTGTTCGACACCCGGTACGGCTGGCCGAAGTACGACCAGGTCTTCGTCCCCGAGTTCAACATGGGCGCGATGGAGAACGCCGGGTGCGTCACCTTCACCGAGGACTACATCTTCAGGTCGCGGACGACCGACTACTCCTATGAGCGCCGCGCCGTGACCGTGCTCCACGAGATGGCACACATGTGGTTCGGCGACCTCGTGACCATGAGGTGGTGGGACGACCTTTGGCTCAACGAGTCCTTCGCCGAATACGTCTCCACCTATGTGACCGCGAACCACACGCGGTGGCCGGACGCGTGGACCTCCTTCTGCAACATCGAGAAGACCTGGGCCTACCGGCAGGACCAGCTCGCCACCACGCACCCGATCGCCGCCGTGATCCCGGACATCGAAGCGGTGTCGACGAACTTCGACGGCATCACCTACGCCAAGGGCGCCTCCGTCCTCAAGCTGCTCGCCGCCTGGGTCGGCGAGGACGCCTTCTTCTCGGCGACCCGCGCCTACTTCGCGAGGCACGCGCACTCGAACACGACGTTGCAGGACCTGCTCGACGCGCTCGAGACCGCCAGCGGGCGCGATCTGACGGCATGGACGCAACAGTGGATCCAGACCGCGGGCGTGAACACGCTACGAACCGAGTTCGAGGTCGATGCGGAGGAGCGATTCACGTCGTTCGCGGTTCGCCAGGAGGCGATCCAGGAACATCCGACGCTGCGCATGCACCGGTTGCGGATCGGCCTGTACAGCAACGATGACAACGGGCTGCAGCGCCAGCATCAGGTAGAGATCGATGTCGCGGGTGAGCGGACCGAGGTTCCCGAGCTCATCGGTGTCCGACGGCCTGACCTCGTGCTGCTCAACGACGACGACCTCACCTACGCCAAGATCCGGCTCGACGACCACTCGTGGCAGACCTTGGTCAGCTCGATCGGGCGACTGACGGACCCGCTCGCCCGGACCTTGTGCTGGTCGGCGGCGTGGGACATGACGCGCGACGCAGAAGTCGCGGCCGGCGACTACCTCGACCTGGTGCTCGGCGGCATCGGTCTCGAGACGGAGGTCGGGACCGTGCAGAGCCTGCTCCGGCTCGCGGCACAGGCGATCGATCCGTTCGGTGATCCCGCTCGCAGTGAGGAGCGCCGAGCCCGGCTGGCAGGCCGTGCCTTCGAGCTGCTCGACAGCAGCACGCCCGGCGGCGACCTGCAGCTCGCCTTCGCCCGCGCTGCGGCCACGAACGCCACCGGGGACGTCCAGCTCAAGCGCGTCGCGGCCATCTTCGAAGGTCGCGAGGAGATCGACGGACTCGTCGTCGACACCGAGCTGCGCTGGCTGCTGCTTCGCCGGCTCATCGCCACTGGCCGAGCCGATGACGCGCAGATCGACGCCGAGCTCAGACGTGACGACACTTCCGCCGGGCGCTGTCATGCGCTCGACCTGCGGGCGGCGCGTCCGAACGCGGCGGCGAAGGCCGAGGCATGGCGACTCATCGTCGAGTCCGACGAGCTACCCAACGCGGAGCAGGGCGCGACCATCGCCGGCTTCGTCAGCTACGAGCAACGCGACCTGCTCGCGCCGTACGTCGAGGCCTACTTCGCCTCGATCGGCGACATCTACCGCAGCCGGTCGGCCGAGATGGCACAGCAGCTGATCGCCGGGCTGTACCCGTACTGGGCGACCGACGCCTCGACCATCGCGCGGACGGAGGTCTATCTGGAGCAGGAGCAGCCGGGGGCGGCGCTGCGACGCATGCTGCTCGAAGGTCGCGACGCCCTCGCCCGAGCCCTCCGCAGCCGAGAAAGAGACGCCCAGCAATAGGCGGTTAGGGCGGCCAGGGGGTGCCGTCTGCGACGTCGGAGGCGATGACCTCCGCGACTCGGCGCACCAGACGGGGTTGCATGAGGATCACGCCCAGCTCGCGGTTGTGCAGCAGCGATGCATCGGTGAGGTTCTCCGAGCCGACGAACGCCGCGCCGTTCGGGAGGCCGGCGTCGACCGCCATCAGCTTCGCGTGCACGTACAGGGGCGTCTCGCCGTACATCACGCTCACGCGACCGCGCACGCGCCGCAGCGCCGAGAACGCCGGACGCCACCTGTCCGAGTACGTCATCGCGATGCTCACCCGCACCCCGCGGCGAGCGGCTGACAGCAGCGCAGAGACGACCGCGGGACTCGTGAGCTCCTCCGACTCGAGCGCGATCGAGCGCCGGGCACGGCCGATCAGCGCCACCAGGTCGGCCCATGACTGGCCCGGGCTCCACACCAGGTCGTCTCCGGCAGGCACACCGCCCGCGCCGTTCAGATCGGCTGTGAAGACCGACTCGATCGCCGCGACATCGGCCCGGTCGACGTCCACGACGGCAGCGTCGCGACTGGTCGCGTAGTAGCGGGCGGTGAGGTTGAGCGACATCACCACCGCGGTGCGGTTGTCGATCACGAACGCCTTCTCGTGCGTCGCGAAGTACCGCGACGACGACCACACGACCCGCACGCCTCGACGCGTCAGGTAGTCGAATGCCGGCTGATTGTGCCGCCGCTGCAGCCGGCGGTCGAGGATCACCCGCACCCGCACGCCGCGCGCCGCGTCACTCGCCAGGATCTGCTCGGCAGTCGGGTCGTCCAACTCGTACATCGTGAGGTCGAGCGAGTGCCGCGGCGAGGAGAGCAGCGCATAGACCGGAGCCATGCCGTCGTCAGGCTCGAGGATCAGCCGGTCACCAGCGGCACCAGCCGGGGCCGCCGACGGAAGCACCGCGTGTGGCCGCGTGGATCGCGACGAGTGCCATCCGACGACCACCACAGCTGCGAGCAGCACAGCGAGCAATCGGGTCCGGCGCACCCGGCCACGGTCGGGTGCGGCTACGACACCGCCGTGACGAGCGTCAGCGTGCTGTGGACGGTCGCGACCGAGCCGAAGCCTGTGCCTTCTTCGCCGGGGCGCGCTTCTTGGGAGGTGTCGGCTTCTCAGATGGTGACGGGGGCGGTGGCTCCGGCTCGACGGGCGGTGCACCCCCGGATGCGAGCGACTTCACCACGGCGAAGCACACCGCGACCACCGGCACCGCGAGCACCGCGCCGTAGACGCCTTCGAGCACACCGCCACCCGCGATCGCCACCGCGACCGCAAGCGGGTGCAGCTCGACGTACCGCCCGACGAGGAAGGGCTGGAAGACGTGCGCCTCGATCTGGTTGTCGATGACCAGGATGCCGATCAGCACGACACCCATGACCCAGCCTTGCGTGACGAAGGTGATGGCCACGGCCAGACCACCGAAGAGGAACGCGCCGACGATCGGCAAGAAGCTGCCCATGAAGACAAGCAGCGCGAGTGGAGCGACCAGCGGCACGTCCATGATCGTGAGCGTGATCGCCACCACGATGCCGTGGAACACGGCGATGATGAAGGTGCCGCGCACGAACCCCTCGAGCCGAGACCATGCCTGCTCGCCGGCGGCATGCACCCGATGCCGGCTGGTTGCCGGGAACAGACTCGCAAACCAGTTCCAGATGTTGGGCCCGTCGTACAGCATGAAGAAGGTCATGAAGAACCACAGCACGACGCCGGCGAGGGTCTCGGCGACGGTGGCGATTCCCGACAGAGCACCCGACGCGATGGCCGACTGGTGCGCCTCCAGGTAGTCGGTGATCGTCTTTTCGAGGCTTGCCGTGGAGGAGGACTTCACGTGCAGATCGACGGTCAGGAAGTGGCGGAACTTGGTGACCGCCGTCTGCACCTGATCGACCAGCTCGGGGTACTGGGTGACCGCGCGATTCACCACGAAGATCGCCAGTCCGCCGAACACGACGCCGGCGATCAGCACGGTCAGCCAGGTCGCGAGAGCCCGCGGCAGCCCACGCTTCGAGAACCACGACACCAACGGGTACCCGAGCGAGGTGGCGAACAGCGCGGCGAAGAAGGGAAGGACGATGAAGTAGAGCCGGTCCATGAAGCGGATCAGCTCGACCACGGCAACGATCACGATCAGGATGCGCCATGTCCACCCCGCCAGGTCCTTCAGCAGCGAAGGGACCGGCATCGGCGATCTCGCACCGTCCGTGGGGGCGGTCATGCGTGAAACTGTGCCATCGCGGCCACGGGATTCCGTGGACCCGCGCCGGAGCTAGCGGACCTGAATCGGGTGGCCCGCTGCCTCCGCCAGCATCCGTACGCCGGTCACGATGCCGCCGGCGAGATCACCGCCCGCGAACGACGTCGTCATTGACAGCGCCGCGAGAGCGCAGGCGCGGTCGCTGAGGCGGCGAGCCGCCGCCTCGCCCGTCACGATCTCGAGCAGCCGGTCGTCCGGCGAGATCAAGATCATGACGGTCCAGGAAGCCTCCGCCCCGAACGCCGCGTGGCGCGCCTCGGCAGCGTCACGGATGTCGCCGTCGACCTCGCCGACGTAGACCGAGAACCGCAGGCCGGTCTCCGCGTTCGCCAGCGCGGTGACCCGCTCGATGTCGCTCTGCTGCTCGTTGGTGAATGCCTCACCACTCGGCACTGGCGCCACCTCGTGCACTTTCCTTCTCGGCCGCGCCGCTGTCGCCGCCTGCCGGCGCGCCAAACCATTTCGACTCGTGATCCCACGCCTTGCCTGGGCGGTAGCGCGGCCGGCCCAGTGCCGAGGGCAGCACCGAGAGCGCCGCGATCAGCAGGAATGCTCCAAGCGGGATCACGACGTAGTAGAGGATCGTCAGCCCGGCACCGAGCGAGGGCCCACCTGGGCCGCTGCCGTCGTCACGGTGGAGAGCAAGCGCCGGCGCGGCGACGGTCAGGACGGGCAGCGCGGCACCGACGGCGATCGTGGCGAGTCGGGCGGCCGCGCGAGGGCCGATGTTGCGATTCCTCACGCCTGAAACTTATCCGACGGCCGTCCGTCACCAGCATTCCGGTCGCCGCGCCGACCACGGGAGCGCCCGCTCGAGCTGCGCGGCGATCGCGAGCAGCGTCGCCTCGCCGTACGGACGACCGACGAGCTGTACGCCGATCGGAAGCGCGGCGTCGGTCCAGTGCAGTGGCACCGTCACGGCGGGTTGGCCCGACATGTTGTACGGCGCGGTGAACGGCGTGAACCGCTTCTGCGCTTCGAAGTCAGCCGCCGGGTCGTCGTCGTTGCGCAGCTCGCCGACCAGCGCCGGCGGCTGCGCGAGGGTCGGGGTCAGTACGGCGTCGAAGCGGTGGGTCGCCTCGAGCTCGGTGCGCGCCGCCTGCCGCAATGTCGCCAACGCGGCGTAGGTCTGCGCGCCCGTGGTCGCGCGGCCACGTTCCCGGATCCACCGCGTCAACGGCCGCGTGTTCGCCTCGATGGACTCGTCGAACGGCAGCGCGAGGAACTCCTGGGACCAGATGGTCTCGAACGCCGGCACCAGCGCTGCGGTGAACGTCGGTGTGTGGTCGATGAGCTCGTGGCCGAGGTCCGCGAGAGCTGCAGTCGCCGCGTCGTACGCCGCCAGGCAGTCGGGGTGCACCTCGGCGTCGGCGATCACCGGCGTCGCGAACCGGCCGATCCGCAGCCGGCGAGGGGACGTGTCGCACGCCGCGAGGAACGTCGAGGTGGGCGGCGGCGCCCACTGCCAGTCGCTCACCGCGGGCCCCGACATCGCGTCCAGCAAGGCCGCCGCATCTCGGACGGTTCGCGCCAACGGTCCGTTGACGGCGAGCCCGCTGATCTCCGATGACACCGGCGCGTTGGACACCCGGCCGCGTGACGGCTTCACGCCGAACAGTCCGCAGACGCTCGCCGGGATCCGGATCGATCCCCCGCCGTCACTGCCCTGCGCCGCGGCAACCAGGCCGGCGGCGACCGCGGCAGCGGCTCCCCCGCTCGACCCGCCGGCCGAGCGGCTCAGGTCCCACGGGGTTCGCGCCGGGGGCGCGACGTCGGGCTCCGTGTAGCAAGGCAGGCCGAACTCGGGCGTGTTGGTCTTGCCGAGGCTGATCAGGCCGGCGGCCTTCAGCTTCGTGGTGACGGCGTCGTCGATGCCGAGATCGATACCGGGCATGGCCGACGTACCGAACCGGGTGATGACCCCGGCCACCAGGTTGAGGTCCTTGATCGCAGTCGGTACGCCGTGCAACGCCGGCAAGTCGGAGACGCCGGCAGCGACTGCCTGCTCAGCGGCTCGCGCGGCTTCCAGGGCCGAGTCGGCCGTGACCGTGACGAACGCGCCAACGGTGTCGCTCAGCTTGTCGATCCGGGCGAGGTAGTGCTCGACCAGCTCGACAGGTGACACCGACTTGTCGCGAACCGCTGCGGCCTGCTCGAGCAGCGTCAGGTCATGCAGGTCGCTCATCGTTATGCGCCGCGACCAGGGACGACGGGCAGCACCACCGAGCGGCCGGCCTCGGTGGTGCACACCGACATCACCGACTTCAGCCGCATCGGCGCCGTCTCACCGGGCGGGTAGACCCGGATGGACGCGGACGTCGCGGCATTGCAGTCCGCCGGATCGAAGTTGCCAGGGTCGGGGATCCGCAGCTGGGCGTTGGCGGCACTTCCGGGGGCCAGCGTGACGACCGCCTGCTCGCCGCCTCGACGGTCGGCCGGCTGCCCGAGCTGCGTGCCGCTCGCGTCGAGGAAGGACACTCCGGGGTAACCGAACATCGTGCAGGCCTTCTTCCCGGTGTTCTCGAAGACGATCGCCAGGATCGTCGAGCCCGCTGCACCCTGCGCCTGCCCGAGCGACGCGTCGAGCGTGGTGGTGGTGCACGCCTTCGAAGCTTTGACGGTGCTCGAGAACGATGGGGTCGGCTTGGCTGACTCGCTCGGCGAGACGGAGGCGGACGCACTGGGCGTCGTCGTCGTGACCGGCGGGGTGGTGGTGGGAGTGCCGTCTGCACCACCTGACGAGCCGTTGCTGCAGCCGGCGACAGCGACTGCGGCAACAGCGAGCGCGACGTGCTGGGCGCGTGCCTTCATGACACGGACCTTAGGCGGTCGCGGCTTCCGTGTCGTCGACCGCGTCGTCGCCGAGGTACGGCCGCCACTGCGGCGCCATCCGGCCGGTGCCGAGCACTCGCCATGCGATCCCGGTCGGCGCGGCCGGCTGCCGCGGCATTCGCCAGCCGAGCTCGGAGATCGCGCGATCAGCCTTCGCGTGGTTGCACCGGCGGCAGCAGGACACGACGTTCTCCCACACGTGTCCGCCGCCCCGACTGCGTGGGATCACGTGGTCGATGCTCGTCGCCGGCGCGAGGCAGTAGACGCACCGGCCGCCGTCGCGGGCAAAGACCGCTCTCCGCGTGAGCGGCACCGCGCCGCGGTAGGGCACCCGCACGAACCGAGCCAGCCGCACCACCAGCGGCACCCGGAGCGCGAGCCGCTCGCTGTGCAGCTCGTCGTCAGACGACTCGATCGCGACGGCCTTGCCGGTCAGCACGAGGATCACGGCTCGCCGTTGGGAGACCACACACAGCGGCTCGTACGTCGCGTTCAACACGAGCGCATGAGCCACTGCTGCCTCCTCGGTTGGGCTCAGCGTACCCAGCACTCACACACTCGCGCCGCACTTTGGAGACTGCGCCTATTTTGAAGATATGGAAGGTCCCGGGCCACAGCCGATTGCCATCGAGGGGATCGAGTCGGCGGCGACGTTCTACGACTCGATCGGCGGACACGACACGTTCGAGCGCTTGGTCAGCGGCTTCTACGCCAGGGTCGCCAGCGACCCCGTGCTGGCGGCGCTCTACCCGGACCACGACTGGGCCGGCGCTGCCGAACGGCTGATGCTGTTCCTCGAGCAGTATTGGGGCGGGCCACGCACCTACTCGCAGACGCGCGGCCATCCGCGGCTGCGGGCCCGTCATGCCGAGTTCCGAATCGACATCGAGGCACGCGACCGCTGGCTCGCCCACATGCGCTCCGCACTCGACGATCTTGGGCTGCCGGCCGAGGCCGACGAGACGCTGTGGGCGTACCTGACGATGAGCGCGGACGTGCTCGTCAACTCGTAGCGGTCAGCTGGTGGCGCCGGCCTTCGAGGTGATGAGCTTGACCCCGAGCGACTTCAGCGCAAGCTTGACCGGCGTGAAGTAGAACGGGCACCGCCCTCGTCTGACCTGGCCACCGGAGAGGATTCCGACGGCGTACGCGACGCCACCCTCGACCACGTAGACCGGGGAGCCGGAGTCCCCCTTGCGGGACGTGCAGGCGGCGCCGGTCGCTCGCCACTCGTTGCCGATCGTCACGCGGCCGTTCCCCGACTTGAAGCTGACATCTTGCGAGCCGCCGACGATCGTGAAGCCGCAGTGCTCTCCGGTCGCCGCGCCCGAGTAGCAGATCTGCATGCCGGTGTGCGGGTGCCTGACGCCGGCAACCGGGATGGCGGTGCGCGAGGCGGAACCGCCGGTGAACAGCAGCGGCCGGGCGTTTCGACCCGGCACCAGCGACGCGAATGCGCTGTCACCGTTCGGGCCGACGACATAGTGACGTCCGGACACCTTGCCGAGCAGGTCCCCGGGAGCCGTCGCGTCATGCGGGAGGGATTGCGTCTGCTGCACGTAGTACGCCGGGCCGCCGTTGAGGGTCGCAACGCAGTGACCGGCCGTGAGCGCGCCCTTGGCGCCGCTGCGGATCGAGCGCACCGAGAAGGCCAGGGTGCATCCGCTGCCCCGGTTCTGACCGCTGTGGCGGCTCCACACGAAGACGCTGCCGCCGGCGATCGCGACACCACTGTCGCGACTCTGCCGGCTGGCTGCCTTCACCGCATGCGAGCCGCTCGCCGCCGTCGCGGTGATCGGCACGATCGCGACCACGGCGACGAGGGCAGCCAGTATCCGGGACCTCATGCCGCTGGCCTCGCCCGGCCGACAGCGAATGTCCGCCGGAACGGAAAGACCGTGGTGCCATCAGCGCCAGCCGGGTACGCCGCCCGGAGGGCCGCTGCGCATTCAGCGAGAAACGCCTCGGTGGCGGCCTCGTCGTCACCGAGCGCGGTGAGCACCGGGCGCAACGCTGTCCCCTTCACCCATTCGAGGATCGCATCGTCCCCGGTGAGCCGATGGAGGTAGGTCGTCTGCCACACGTCCGGCTCCAGACCAGCGGCGGCGAGGGTCTCGAGATAGGACTCGGGCGACGCCACACCGGCCTGCCGATCGGCGCCCTCGCCGAGCCGGTCGCGCCACCGCGCTGACTCCCGCAGGTCGCGGATCACGACGTGCGACGGCGAGTCGAAGTTCGCAGGCACCTGAAAGGCGAAGCTGCCCCCGGGCGCCAGCCAGCCGGCGATCGTCTCGATGAGCCCGAGATGGCCGGGTATCCACTGCAGCACGGCGTTGGCCACGACCACGTCGGGCTCGCGCCCCGATGGGGGTAGCCAGGACCGGACATCAGCGCACATGTAGGTCAAACGAGCGAAACTGCTCTCCGATTCGGCACGAGTGATCATCTCTTCCGAGCTGTCCACCCCGATGACATCGGCGTCCGGCCACCGTTCGGCAAGCGTGCGAGTCAAAGTTCCGGGGCCAGATCCCAGATCGATGACGAGCGAGGGTGACGATGCGGGCACCCGAGCGAGCAGGTCGAAGAAAGGACGCGACCGCTCGTCGGCGTACCGCAGGTACTGAGCCGGGTCCCACCCGGTCGCGAGCTGACCTGTCACGCGGCTAGTCGCGGGCCAGCCGGCGGTAGGTGACGCGGTGGGGGCGGGCGGCGTCCTCGCCGAGGCGCTCGACCTTGTTGCGCTCGTAGTCGGAGAAACCGCCCTCGAACCAGTACCAGCGGCCGGGCTGCTCGTCGGTTCCCTCCCAGGCGAGGATGTGGGTCGCAACCTTGTCGAGGAACCAGCGGTCGTGACTGATCACCACGGCACAGCCGGGAAAATCCTCGAGTGCGTCTTCGAGCGAGCGCAGCGTCTCGACGTCGAGGTCGTTCGTCGGTTCGTCGAGAAGGAGGACGTTGCCGCCGGCCTTGAGCGTCAGCGCGAGGTTGAGCCGGTTGCGCTCACCACCCGACAGCACCCCCGCCGGCTTCTGCTGGTCGGGTCCCTTGAAACCGAACGAGGCGACGTAGGCACGGCTGTTGATATCGGTCTTGCCGACGATGATGTGGTCCAGCCCGCCGGAGACGACCTCCCACAGCGTTTGTTTGGGGTCGAGGCCCGCGCGGCTCTGATCGACGTAGGAGATCTCGACCGTGTCGCCGATGGTCAGCTCACCTGCGTCCGGCTTCTCCTCGCCGACGATCATCTTGAACAGGGTCGTCTTGCCCACGCCGTTGGGGCCCATGATCCCGACGATGCCGCCGCGCGGCATCGAGAACGACAGGTCGTCGATCAGGACGCGATCCCCGAAGCCCTTCGCGAGCGACTTCGCCTCGATGACCTGCGAGCCGAGCCGCGGCCCGGGCGGGATCTGGATGCCGCCGTTCTCGACGGGCTTGACGCGATCCGCCTCTGCGACGAGCTCCTCGAAGCGCGCGAGCCGTGCCTTGCTCTTCGCCTGGCGCGCCTTCGGGTTCGAGCGCACCCATTCGAGCTCGCGCTCGATCTCCTTCTTGCGCTTCGCGTCTTTCGCGCCCTCCACCTTGATCCGCGACGACTTCGTGTCGAGGTACGTCGTGTAGTTGCCCTCGTACGGGTAGGCGCGGCCGCGATCGAGCTCGAGGATCCATTCGGCGACGTTGTCGAGGAAGTAACGGTCGTGGGTGACTGCCAGCACGGTTCCCGGATAGGCCGCGAGGTGTTGTTCGAGCCACGCCACGCTCTCGGCGTCGAGATGGTTGGTGGGCTCGTCGAGCAGCAGCAGGTCCGGCTGCTCGAGCAGCAGCTTGCACAGCGCGACCCGGCGGCGCTCACCGCCGGAGAGCACGGTCACGTCGGCGTCCCCCGGCGGCAACCGGAGCGCATCCATCGCCATTTCGATCCGGCTGTCGAGATCCCAGCCGCCGGCGTGGTCGATCTGCTCCTGGAGCACACCCATCTCGGTGCCCAGCTCGTCGGTGTACTCGACCGCCATCTTCTCTGCGACCTCGTTGAACCGGTCGACCAGCGCTTTGGTCGCGGCCACCGCCTCATCGACGTTGCCCCGCACGTCCTTGCTCTCATCCAGCGGCGGCTCCTGCAACAGGATCCCCACGCTGTAGCCGGGTGTGAGGATCGCGTCCCCGTTTGAGGCGGTGTCCAGCCCGGCCATGATCTTCAGGACACTCGACTTGCCCGCCCCGTTCGGACCGACGACGCCGATCTTCGCGCCAGGCAGGAACGCGAGGGTGACGTTGTCGAGGATGACCTTGTCGCCGTGCGCCTTGCGAACATTGCGCATCGAGTAGATGTACTGAGCCACGCACCCAGGCTAATGAACCCCGTACGCCGGCGAGTCAGGCCGCAGCGGCGGCGTCGACACGATCGGGCTGTGCGGCCGAGTCCGCAACCGGTGCAGCCGTCGCAGCGGCGGCTTCCTGCTGCGGCCGTTCCCGGCGCCGGACGTCGACCGGCGCCCGGTTGAGGTCGGGCCCGACGGCGACAGCATCGATCTCGTGCCGGCTCTGGCGGACGCCTTGAGCGTCGTCATACTCCCGGAACAGCAGCTTGCCGGACACGACGACGCTGTCGCCCTTTCGCAGGCTCGCTAACACGTTGACGGCGAGCGCCCGCCAGCAGGACACACCTATATACAGGGGATCGGCGTCCCGGAACTCTCCCGTCTCACGGTCGAACCGACGCGCATTCGACGCGATCCGCAACCGGGCGACGGTCGCGCCGGTCGCGGTGGTCCGGCCGATCGGATCGGCGGTGAGGTTTCCCTGCACGGTGACGTAGGTGTCCATCCGACTCCCTTTCGCTGCTGACCGGCACTCGCCGGCCGCACCACGGTGCGAAACAGCACCGACATCGCCGCCGAACGGGGCAAGGCTCTGTGCACAACCGGACCCCCGACCGATCCTGTGCACGCTGATGTGGCAGCGTTCGGCGCATGGCGGAGCAGGACTTCAGCGGCCGAGCCGCGATCATCACGGGCGGGACGCGAGGCATCGGCCTCGGCATCGCGGCGGAGCTGGTCTCCCGCGGCGCATCGGTGTGCATCACGGCCCGTAAGCCGGACGAGCTCGACGCCGCGGTCGCCGAGCTGGATCCGGACGGCAGCGGTCGCGCGATCGCGGCGCGTGGCAGTGCCGATGACGCCGAGCACCAGCAGGCGGCGATCGACGCCACCCTCCGGTCGTTCGGCCGCGTCGACTACCTGGTGAATAACGCGGCGGTCAACCCGGTCTTCGGTCCGATGATGGACTACGAGCTCGCCGCCGTACGCAAGATCTTCGAGGTGAACGTCGTCGCCGCACTGGCATGGACGCAGCTCGCGTGGCGGTCGTGGCTGAAGGATCACGGTGGCGCGGTGCTCAACGTGGCCTCGGTCGGCGGGATCCGGACCGGGCCGTTTCTCGGCGCGTACAACGCGAGCAAGGCGGCACTGATCCACATGACCCAACAGCTCGCACAGGAGCTCAGCCCCGGGGTCCGGGTGAACGGCATCGCACCCGCGGTCGTCAAGACGAAGTTCGCGCGGGCCTTGTACGAGAAGGACGAGGCCGCCGCCGCTGCTCGCTATCCGCTGCAGCGACTCGGCGAGCCGACGGACACGGCGAAGCTCGCTGCCTTTCTGCTCTCCGACGACGCATCGTGGATCACTGGACAGACCGTCGCGATCGACGGCGGCATCTTGAGCGCAGGAGGCGTTTGATGACGGACCGAGTTGCCCTCGTCACGGGATCGACCTCGGGCATAGGGAAGGCCGTCGTGGAGCGATTCGTCGCCGACGGGCTGAAGGTCGTCATCAACTCGGCGAAGTCGGTAGACGCCGGCCAGGCAATGGTCGCCGAGCTCGGCGAGGACCGAACCCTCTACGTGCAGGGCGACATCTCGGAGGCGGGCACGGCACAACGGCTGCTCGACGCCACGATCGCGAGATTCGGCCGGCTCGACGTACTGGTCAACAACGCCGGCACCACGGTGCGGATCGCCCACGAGGACTTCGCGACGGCGACGCCCGACGTCTTCCGCCGGCTGTACGACGTGAACGTCGTCGGTACCTGGCAGATGAGCGTCGCCGCGGCTCCCCACCTGAAGGAGACAGGTGCCGGCTGCATCGTCAATGTGACATCGCTCGCGGGTGTGCGCCCGCTCGGCTCGTCGATCCCGTATGCGGTGAGCAAGGCGGCGATGAATCACTTGACCCTGCTGATGGCGAACGTCCTCGCTCCGGACGTGCGAGTAAACGCGGTCGCGCCCGGCCTCGTCGACACCCCCTGGACGGCCGACTGGACCGACCTGCACGAGGGGATCAAGTTCATGGCACCGATGCAGCGCGCCGCGGTTCCTGACGACGTCGCCGAGGTCGTCGCGACGTTGATCGACTCGACCTACGTGACCGGGCAGGTCTGGGTGCTCGATGGCGGCCTCAGCCTCCGCTAGAGGCCGTCGGAGAGGGCGGTGTTGCCGGCATTGACCAGCGGCGCGATCCGCACGGCCATCTCGACGAAGCCGTCGCCGATCATCGCGCCTGCGAGCCCACGCGCGGCGACACCCGCGATGATCGCCGCGAGCTTGAAGCACGCGAAGGCGACATACCACGGCATGTCGGAGAGGTCTCGGCCGCTGCTGTTGGCATAGCGGTCGAGCAGCTCGCGGCGCGTCGGGAAGCCTGGAAGGGTCGTGACCGTCGGCAGTACGCCGGCCGTCAGCTCGCTCGTCTCGTCTCCGGCGTCCTGCCAGTAGATGTAGAACATCCCGAGGTCCGCAAGCGGGTCACCGAGGGTGGACAGCTCCCAGTCGAGGACTGCCGCGATCCGCCCCGGGGTGTTGGGGTCGAGCATCACGTTGTCCATGCGGTAGTCACCGTGCACGATCGGACCGGTCGGGGCGGCCGGCACGTTCGCGGCCAGCCGTTCGGCCAGGCGATCGAGGTCACTACCCTCGCCCTGCAGCGCGTCACGCGTCGCCTGCCACTGCGTCGTCCAGCGGCGGATCTGGCGCTCCAGATAGCCGTCCGGCTTGCCGTAGTCGCCGAGACCCACCTCAGCAGGCACGACGGCGTGCAGGTCCGCCATCACGTCGATCAGCCCGTGCGCAATGGCGAGCCGCTCCTCGTGCGACTCGGCATACCCGTCGGGCAAGGTGTCCCGGACGATGTGTCCGACCACTCGGTCCATCACGTAGAACGGCGCGCCGATGACGTCCTCGTCGGTGCACATGGCCAGCGTGGGCGGCACCGGTACGGCAGTCCGGCCCAGCGCGGTCATCACACGATGCTCGCGACCCATGTCGTGTGCGGTGGGAAGCCGGTTCGACAGCGGCGGCCGTCGCAGGACGGCCTGCCCGGCGGCTGCCGTGACGCCGAACGTGAGGTTCGACTTGCCGCCGGAGATCAGCTCGAGCCGGCAGTCACGCCAGCCGTCGTCGCCCAGCTGCTCGGCCAGATAGCGGCCAACCGCCTCATGCGGCGCGGCCTGCTCCGTCAAGGTCACCAGGTCGTTCGTGTCAGTGCTCACTGACTCATCCTCGTGCATCCTCCGGTGGCGCAGCGCCAGCCGGCTCGGTGGACTCCTGATAGCGGCCCGCTCGCCCCTCGGCCGGCAGCACGACCTGAGTGCACCGACTCGTCGCGAGTACGTCGCCGGCCGCGCCCTCGCCGCGGTACAGCTCAGCCGCACAGAACACCACGCGACGGGTACGGCGTACGACCCACCCCTTGGCCGTCAGGGTCCCCACCTCAGCGGAACGGAGGAACTCGACCCTGAGGTCGGCGGTGAGAAACGCCTGGTCGCGGTCCAGGACGGTCCAGCAGGCACCACCCATCGCCGCATCGAGCAGGGCGGTGACGAGACCACCCTGCACGATCGGTCCGCCAGCGGTGCGAAAGCAGTAGTCCGGGGTCGCGTCCCACGCGATCGTCGTCCCGCCCGGCTCCCACTCCAGCCGGCGATAGCCGAGGGTCGCCCACAGGTGCGGCGGCGTGGCGCGTGCGTGATCCCACTGGTCGGCATCGGCGAACCGCTCGCCCGCCGGGATCTGTGGTCGGTCCGCCATAACGCCGCCAGTTTGCCGTACCAGGAAATGACGCGGCGGCCGGCCCGAGCTTCCCCGGGCGCGACCGCCGTCGTCAGCTACCTGCTGTGATCAGCCGGACGGAACACCGCTCGCCGGAGCGGTCGACTCGGCCGTCGTGTACGGCGTGATGCCGCCGGTCCCGTTGTCCGTGACCAGCGGTGTGCCTTGCAACTTGATCGCCAAGCCGTCGATGACACCCATCTGCACGCCCGTCATCCCGGAGTGGTCGTCCGACGAGTACGCGTACGGCGTGAGGTTGGGGCCGGCGAACTTGTTCGCCTCCACGGCAGCGACCAGGCTCTCGCGAGTCGGGTTCTGGCCCGCCGCCGCGAGCGCCTCCGTGAAGGTGTACGCAGACGCCAGGCCGTACTCGATGTTGCCGTCGAACACCGGGTACTTCTTGGCGAGGTACTTGTTGTAGACCTTCATGAACAGCTTGATCCAGCTGTTGTTCGGGTCCGCGGGCGACGGCAGGTAGCCGTCAGTGACGATTCCCTGGATCAGGTCCTCGCCCTTGACGGTCGTGCCGCCCTCCTTGGCGAAGTTCTCGATCAAGCCCGCCAGCGTCGCCGGGTCGGACCCGACGCTGCTGACGACGAGCTGCGGGCTGAAGCCCAGTTGCAGCGAGGTCAGCTTCAGCAGTGCCGTGAAGGCCGGCACGGTGAAGGAGACGAGAACCTCGACCCCGGCCTTCTTCAGCTTCGTGACCTGTGGCGCGATCTTGATGTTGCCCGGGTCGTAACGCTGCACCGACGCGATCTGGTCGGCTGGGATCTCCTGCTCGAAGCCCTTGATGCCGTTGTCGCCGAAGTCGTCCCCCTGGGCGAAGATGCCGATCTTCTTGCCCGGGAAGTTCTTCTTCACGTAGTCGCCGAGGATCTTGCCTTCACGCGTGTAGTCCGGCAGCCAGCCGAACGTCTGCGGGTGAGCGGTCGGATCGTTCCAGCACAGACAGCCGGAGGCGACGAAGAGGTCGGGCACCTTCTGCTGGTTGAGGAAGTTCAGGACCGATTCGTGGGTCGGAGTGCCTAGACCCTCGAAGATCGCGAACACCTTGTCCTGAAGCACGAGCTGCTTGGTCAAGGTGCCGGTCTTGGCGGGGTCGTAGGCGTCATCGAGGTACTTGAAGATGATCTTGCGTCCGTTGATGCCGCCGTGCGCGTTGACGTACTTGAAGTACGCCTCGGACGCCGGTGCGATCTCCGAATAGCCGGGCGCGGCGATGCCGGTGAGTGGCTGGGTGCTGCCGATCAGGACCGAGTCCGCAGTGACGCCGGGCGCCGAGCTCGTGCTGCTCGAGCCGCCACCCCCGCCGCTGCTGCTCCCCCCGCACGCGGCTACACCGAGCGCGACCACCGCGGTAGTTGCGAATAGCCGCACTGACCGCTTTGCCATATGTCCTCCGTTCACTGGCCGGATGCTGGCGGGAACCTATGCCGAATCCGGTTCGCTGCCTAGTTATTCGCAGGTTTCGTTCTCAACGTGTTACGCCCGAGCTGCCCGACCCGCCGTACCAGCCCGTGAATGCCGAGCGGGAAGAGCAACATCCCGAGGATCAGACCGACGCCGTAGACGGCCTGCGGGAGGTTGTGCTGAACCTTGTCGGGTAGCGACAGTGCCCGAGCCAGGTCGCTGGACCAGAACGGCAGCAACGTGATGATGACGGAGCCATAGACGGCGCCACTGAGCGTGCCGAGTCCACCGAACACCGCGGCCGCGAGCAGGGCCAACGACAGGGTGAGCGAGAACAAGTCGGGCAAGACGGTCAGCGACAGGATCCCGAACAGCCCTCCGGCGAGGCCGGCACAGGCGGCACTGACCACGAAGGCGAGAACCTGCACCCGCGCGACCGGGAGTCCGGCCAGTGAGGCCGCGATCTCGTCGTCGCGGACAGCGCGGAAGGCACGGCCCACTCGACTCGACGACAGGTTCGCGAGCAGGAACAGCGTTATCGCCGCAGCAATCAGGCAAAGCCACGCCTGCCACCGGAAGTAGTTCATGTCGCCGGGTGGGGCCGGCGCGTTGACGGAGATGCCGGCGTGTCCACCCAGCGAGCTCTGCAGGTGCGAGTACTTGGGCAGCACGGGCAGCCCGACCGCGAGGGCGAGCGTGATGCCGGCGAGGTACGGGCCGCGCAGCCGCGCCGCGGCAACTCCCACGAGGGCCCCGGCGAACGCGGCCACCAGCACGGCAACCACCAGGAACAACGCAAGGACTCCGTTGCTCGTCGTCACGTGGTGTTCGAGCAACAAGGCAACGGTGTAGGCGCCGACGAACATGAACGCGCCGTTGCCGAGTGAGATCTGCCCGGACAACCCGGTAAGGATCGTCAGGCCGGCGACCGCGCACACGTACATCGCAATCGTGGCGAGCTGCGTGTTGCGGTACTCGGACAAGCCTTGGCTGACCAACAACATGATTCCGAGCCCGGCAACGGCCGGCACCCCATGACGCAGCACCATCGGCACACGCTGCCAACTGGCGCGATCAACGAGTCTCATACCCGGCGCACCGCCGTCCTGCTGAACAACCCGTTCGGACGGACCATCAGAACGATCAGCAAGATCATGAACACGTAGAACGCGTCGATGTCGTTGCTCACGTAGTTGTCGAGCAGCTGCTGGACCACCCCGACGGTGACGCCGCCCGCCACCGCACCGACAGGCGAGTCGAGCCCGCCGATGATCGCTGCCGTGAAGCCGAAGATGAGCAGCGGGTCGAAGGCGTTGGGGTTCATGTAGTCGGGCTGCGTGCCTGCGATCAGCACGCCCGCAAGGGCGCCGACCATCGCCGCCAGGCCCCAGCCGAGCGTCAGCATCCGACCGACGCGGACGCCGAGCAGGCGCGCGACCTCCGGGTTGAAGGCGCTCGCCCGCATCCGCAGACCGAGCGGGGATCGCTGGAAGAGGAGGTACAGCGCCCCGAGCACCACCAGGACGGCGATCACGATGAACAGGTAGTCGGGCGAGAACAGGATCACCTGGTCCCCGACGTTGTAGTAGTGCAGCGAGAACTGAGGCGCGAAGGAGTCCAGGCCGTTGCCCCAGATCATCCCGGCCACCGCTTGCAGCAGCAGGAGCAGTCCGAGCGTCACGATCACCGGGTTGAGCGGTGGGCCGTTCTCGACCGGCCGCACGAGCAGCCGTTCCGTGACCGCGCCGAGCACGAAGCCGGCCAGTACCGCGACCACCAGGCCCACCCAGTAGTTCGCACCGTGCTTCACTACGAGGTCCCACGCGATGAACGTCGTGATCATCAGCATGCCGCCCTGCGCGAAGTTCACGATTCGCGTCGAGCGCCAGATCAGGACGAGCGCAAGCGCGACCGCCGCGTAGAGCGTGCCGTTGGCGATCCCATAGATCACGAGGTTGAGAAACGTCATCTAGAAGCCCAGGTAGGCGTGTCGAAGCTGCTCGTCGCCGGCGAGGTCGTTCGCCGGCCCTGCCGCGACGACCCGCCCGAGGTTGAGGACGACCGCGGTGTCGGCCACGGACAGTGCACTGCGGGCGTTCTGTTCGACCAGTACGACGGTGATCCCCTCCTCGGAGCTGAGGCGGCGAAGCGTCGCCATGATCTGTGCGGTGATGCGCGGCGCCAGGCCGAGCGAGGGCTCGTCGAGCAGCAGCAGCCTCGGCCGACTCATCAGCGCCCGGCCGATCGCAAGCATCTGGCGCTCACCTCCCGACAACGTGTCGGCTGCCTTGCCTCGGCGTTCGGCGATCGGCGGGAACATCTCGTACACCGAATCGAGACCCTCATCGGTCGTTCGCCGGCGGTCCGATCGCCACAGTGCGCCCAGCCTCAGGTTCTCCTCGACCGTGAGCTCGGTGATGACGCCGCGGCCTTCCGGAACATGCGCGATGCCGAACGTGACGATGCTTTCCACCGGCGCCACGACGAGATCGTGGTCGTCGAAGCGGATCGAGCCGGAACTCGGGCGCACCAGGCCGTTCACGGTGCGCAGCAACGTCGTCTTGCCCGCGCCGTTTGCCCCGAGAACGGCCGTGATCTGCCCTTCCGCGACGTTGAGGGAGACGCCGTCCAGGGCCCGGACAGCGCCATAGGTCGTGACGACGTCGTCAAGCGTCAACATCGTTGACCCCATGCGTGGTCGCGTCGATCGCCTCGCCGAGATAGGCCTCGAGCACCTTCGGGTCGTCGCGGATCTGCTCCGGCGTGCCGGTCGCGATGCAACGGCCGAAGTCGAGGACCACGATCCGGTCGCAGACCGCCATCACCAGGTCCATGTGATGCTCGACCAAGAGAACCGAAGTGTGCTGCCGCAGGTCCCGCACGAGGGAGGCGAGCTCGTCCATCTCGTCTGCGGACAGGCCGGATGCCGGCTCGTCGAGCAGCAACAACGCAGGATCCGAGACAAGAGCCCGCGCCAGCGCCACGCGCTTCTGTACGCCGTACGGCAGCTGGCCGGGCAGCAGTCCCGACGCGTCCACGGCCCCGAGCTGTTCCAGCGCCGCCATCGCCCGAGCCTTGAGCTGTCGCTCGTCGCGGTCACCGCGGGGCAGGGCGAGCAGCCCGGAGCCGAACCAGGCTCGCGAGTGCCGGTCCGCCCCGACGAGGACGTTGTCCAGCACCGTCAGGTGCGGGAACAGGCCCAGGCCCTGCAGCGTGCGGGCGATCCCGAGGTCGGCGAGCTGGTGCGGCCGATGCCGTCGAAGCGGCTTGCCCCGCCACCGCAGCTCCCCCTCTGTCGGCCGCACGAATCCGCAGACGACGTTGAACAGGGTGGTCTTGCCTGCGCCGTTGGGTCCGATGACGCCGACGACCTCGCCCTCGTCGACGCCGGCGGACACATGGGCAAGCGCAGTTAGCCCGCCGAAGCGGACGCTGACGTTTTCGACGTCGAGCAGCCCCACGGTGGCGCACCCTAGCGGCGCGAGACCTAATTCGGCACGTAAACCGTCGTCGGCTCGGCGCGTCCGCGAAGCACGAGGTCGTCCGCGGCCCGCCAACCGGTCACGGACGCGGCGGTGACAACCGCGGCGGAAGCCGCGACGCGTTGCGGCAGCGACTTGGCGAGCTCACCGAGCCTGGCGGCCTCGTTGACCGGGTCGCCGATCACGGTGTACTCGAACCGGCTCGGTCCGCCGATGTTGCCGGCGACGACCTCACCGGAGGCGACACCGATCCCGAAGTCGATCTCGGGAATCTCGGCGGCGACGCGCTTGGCGAGGGTCCGCGCGGCGTCGAGCGCACACGCCTCGCGATCCGGGAGCGGTGCCGGAGCGCCGAAGATGGCCAGCGCGGCGTCACCGGCGAACTTGTTGATGAAGCCGTCCGCCGCCTCCACGACGTCGATGACCACGCCGAAGAAGCGGTTGAGCAGGTCGACGACGTCCTGTGCGGGCTTCACGGCGGCGATCCGGGTCGAGCCGACGATGTCGATGTAGATGACGGCGACATCGCGGACCTCGCCGCCGAGCTCGACACCGTTCTCCAACGCTCGTCGTGCCACGTCGACGCCGACGTGGCGGCCGAACAGGTCACGCAGCTGCTCGCGCTCGCGCAGTCCCGCAGCCATCCGGTTGAACCCGGCCTGGAGCAGGCCGATGTCGGTGCCGTCGTACACCGGCACCGACACGTCGAGCTCACCGCGTTCGATCCGGGCCAGGGCCTTGCGCACCGAGATGATCGGCGCGGCGGTCGCACGCGTGACGGACAAGGTCGTGATGAATCCGGCCAGTAGGCAGTTGACGCCGAGCACCGCGGTCGCGAGCGCCAGGTCACGGCGGGTACCGACATGGTCGGCAAGGCTCGCCGCACCGAGAAGTACGACGCCGAGCACCGGAGCTCCGGTACCGAGGATCCAGGTGGCCATGGACCGCATCGCCACCGACTGCACGATCTCTTGTGGGTGCTCCGACGCCGATAGGGCCCGGCCGGCGGCCTCGCGCAACAGGCGCTCGGCGAAGCGGAACCCGACCGAACAGGTGATCACCCCGCTCAGCCCGACGATCGCGGTGATCCGCAGCCCGGCGTCGGTGGACCGGGAGAAGCTCAGTGCGCCGAAGAGGATGGTCGCGCCGAGCCAGAGCACTCCCATCCCACGGGCCAACGTCCGCGGGCCGCGCAGCACCGCCAGCTGTTCCTCGGCGGTGGGAGGCCGCTCGGAGGGAAGCCAGTCGGCGAGGCTCGACAGCTTGCGGGCTCCCATGAGAATCCCGATCACCGACGCGAGGACGAGATAGCCGCTCGCCACGATGATGTCGCGCCCGACCTGGCTGCCCTCGGTGAGCGCGGGCGGCTCCGGCACGACGTACACCGCGACGAGGAACGTCGCGACCGCGCCCACGATGTTGGTCAAGGTGAGGACGGTGACGAGCCCGACCAACGCCCGGACGAGCACAGCAGCGCCGGAGCCCCACCATCGGCGCCGCGCCGCGATCTGATCGCGACCCACGCGCGCCCGGCAGGGATCGAACCTGCGACCAACTGCTTAGAAGGCAGTCGCTCTATCCGCTGAGCTACGGGCGCTCAGTGCACGGAAAAAGGGTATTGCGTCGCGGATGAGAACCTTGTCGACATGACGGCTGGCTCGCGTTCGGGAGATGCGCTGGTCTGGATCGACTGTGAGATGACCGGTCTGGATCCGACCACGAACGTCCTCGTTGAGATCGCGGTCATCGTCACGGACGCCGAGCTGAACCCGCTCGACGAGGGCATCGACATCGTCATAGGGGCCCAGCCTCAGCAGCTGGTGGCGATGGATCCGGTCGTCCACGAGATGCATTCCGGGTCAGGACTCTTGGACGAGATCCGCCGCTCGGTGGTCACCGTCGAGAGCGCCGAGGCGCAGGTTCTCGAGTACGTGCAGCGTTTCGTGCCGGAGCGGCGCAAGGCGCCGTTGTGCGGCAACACGATCGGGACCGACCGCGGCTTCATCGCCCGCTACATGCCACGGCTCGACGACCACCTTCACTACCGGATGATCGACGTCTCCTCGATCAAGGAGCTGGCCAGGCGGTGGTATCCGCGGGCCTACTACAACGCGCCGGCCAAGCGCGGTGGCCACCGCGCGCTCGCCGATATCAAGGAGAGCATCGACGAGCTGCGCTACTACCGGGCCACGGTCATGGTCCCGGCACCGGGCCCGGACACCGATGCCGCCCGGGCGGCCGCAAGAACCCTCGGGCTCACCGAGCCGGAGGCCGACTAGACTCGCTCGGACCGATCACCAACGGTGAGCGGCAATGGTGGGCGTAGCTCAGCTGGTAGAGCACCGGGTTGTGGTCCCGGGGGTCGCGGGTTCAAGCCCCGTCGCTCACCCCATGAACCGGTACCTCCGCATGTCTGCAGTCGGCGCCGCGCTGACCGCCAACGGGCTGCGCCCGTTCCCGGCCCACAGCCTGGCGGCGATCCCGAGCTTCTTCGCCAGCTGGCTCACCAGCGAGCTCGCGCCGCACAACCTGGCGATCACCACGGCGGGCACTGCGGCACATGTCGCAGGACGGCGACGTGACCGCACCTGGACCCGCGCGGACTCCGTCGGCACCGCCCTCAACGTCGCGTCGATCGCCGGGCTGGCGGTGCTGGTCCGGCGGAGCATGGGGTCGGCCGCCAGCGTCGAGAGCGCGCTCGCCGAGGCACTCGGCACCGACTACCGCACGATCCTCGGGGAGCCGTCGACCGCCGACCTCGCGGTGGCGTGGCAGCGCGTGATGATGCCGTGGCTGCTCACGGACCCGCAGATCGAGCGCATCTGCGACCTCGACTATGTCGGCGACGGCATCAAGCGGCACCGGCTGGACATCTACCGCCCGCGCGGGGTCGACGCAACGAGCAATCTCCCCGTCGTCATTCAGGTACACGGCGGCGCATGGATCCTCAGCCAGAAGAACCAGCAGGGTCTGCCGCTCATGACACACCTGGCTGCCCGCGACTTCATCTGCGTGGCACCGAACTATCCGCTGTCACCGAAGGCGAAGTGGCCGGAACACCTGATCGCGTTGAAGCGGGCCATCGCGTGGACGAAGGGCAACATCGCCGAGTACGGCGGCGACCCCTCGTTCGTCTGCGTCACCGGCGGGTCGGCGGGTGGGCACCTGTCGGCAATGATGGCCCTCACCGCCAACGACCCCCGCTTCCAGCCGGGGTTCGAGGACGTCGACACCTCATTGCAGGCGGCGGTTCCGTTCTACGGCGTCTACGACATCGCCGACACCCTGGACACCAAGGCAGGGCGCGACCGGCTCAACCGCTTCCTGGCCCGGGTGATGTTCAGCAGCCGGGACCTGAGCGACTATGAGAGTGCGACCGCGCTGCTGCACGTCCGCGAGACCGCACCGCCGTTCTTCGTCATCCACGGCACGAACGACTCGCTCGCTCCCGTCGCGGAAGCCCGTGCCCTCGTCGACCTGCTTCGCGCGACCAGCAAGGAAGTGGTCGCCTATGCCGAGCTTCCCGGCACGCAGCACGGCTTCGACGTCTTCCACTCGATCCGCAGCGCGCATGTGATCCGCGGGGTCGAACGCTTCCTGAGCTGGGTGCACGCCTCGCGCCGGGCCTCGGCGGCGCAGGCATGCTGACCCCACCGCGCCTCGAGGGGACCGTTGGCCTGCCGGACGGACGGCTGCTGTCCTTCGCGGAGTACGGCGACCCGCATGGCCGGCCGCTGATCTGGCTGCACGGCACCCCGGGCGGGCGGCGCCAGATTCCGGAAGAGGCACGGGTCGCAGCGCAGGACCTGGGGATCCGGCTTGTGGCGGTCTCCCGCCCTGGCTCCAGCCGCTCGACGCCGTACCTCTACGACAACGTCCTTGGATTCGTGCCCGACCTCGAGGTGCTCACCGACCGGCTCGGCATCGCAGAGTTCGGGGTGATCGGGCTCTCCGGCGGCGGGCCGTACACCCTCGCCGCCGCACACCTGCTCGCGCCGCGAGTCCCCGCCGTCACCGTCCTCGGCGGCGTCGCACCGTCAGTCGGCCCGGACGCCGCGCCGGGCGGGCTCGTCTCCTATGTCGCGCTCCTGCAGGGCCCGCTGACCCGGCTTCGGGTGCCGCTGGCGTTCACCGTCGGGACGCTCGTCTCCGCGCTGCGCCCGCTCGGTCGACCGGCGATCTCCGCCTACGCCCGGCTCTCGCCGCCCGGCGATCGCGCCCTCCTGAACCGGCCGGAGTTCCGCGCCATGTTCCTCGAGGACATCTTCGCCGGACATCGGCCTGGGCTACACGCTCCGATCTACGACGCCGTCCTGTTCGGTCGCGACTGGGGCTTCGACCCTCGAGACGTGACCGTCCCGGTGCGCTGGTGGCACGGCGACGCCGACCACATCGTCCCGTTCACCCATGCCGAGCACATGATGACGTTGTTGCCGAACGCCGAGCTGTTCGTGTTGAAGGGTGAAAGCCACCTCGGCAGCCTGGCGGAAGTGGCCAGCATCTTCACCGATCTGCTCGCGACCTGGGACCGCGCCACCGCCTGAGCACTTGCGCTCACCAGGCGACCGGCTAGAGGACGGCGGCGCGACCGGGCAGGAGCGGGAAGGACCGATCCGGGCGTGACGGCATGATGTAGTTCGCTCGCCGCCGGACCTTGATGAAGGCGTTGATGCCGTTGTTCTTGGTGGCCGTGACCTTCTTGTTGATGTTGTGCGCACCCGAGGCGTTCATCGCGTTCCGGGTTGCGACGAAGTCCTCGATCGTCCGCTGAACCGAGACGAAGTGCAGGCCTGCATAGTCGTCGTCGGTGGTGTTGAAGTCTCGACGGATGATCACCGGTCTGCCGTGCTTGCGGGCCTGGGCTGTGGCCTGAGAGTGCCCGACCATGCCGTACCTCTTGATCGCGGTGGCGATCTCGTCAGTGTTGGCGGAGGTGTCGGTTTCGTCCGCGGTGATCTTCTTCACGCCTGCGGCGTCGGTTTCGGGCGAGAACATGAGCGCGATCCGATCCTTCTCCGAGAGCCTTCGGTACCAGCTCTCGAGCGGCTCGCGCATGTAGCTGACGTGCATGGTGGTGCCGCCGGCGAACGGGCCGTGCTTGATCGTCACACCGTCTTCGGTGGCCTGGTTCTTGCGCAGTCCGGACTGGAAGCCCATGAACAGTGGCGCGTCGGTGGACACCGGGTGGCCGGAAGGGATGCCCTTGACGTTCTGGCGAGCAGCGGGCAGACCCACGGCGGTGAAGCCGGTGCGCGTCTCGCGCCACGTGAGCGCCGACTTCAGCGAGAGTGAGCCCTTCACTCCGGGCAGCTTGTGGCCATGGACCAGCGCGGCCTCGATGCGCTCGAGCCGGCGTTCGTCATCGCTGGCGAGGTGGATGCAGAGGTCGTAGTTGTCGATCTCAGGGCTCTCGAAGCTGGACAGCCCGGTCGCCTTGGGAATCGGCGAGTGGACCTTCAGCAGGCGGAAGTAGCTCGGCCCCCAGCTGACGGTGAACAGCAGCCCTTTGTGCCCCCAGTGGAAATGCCGTTCCAGGGTGCGCAGCCGCGACTCCAGCAGCCGCGCGTGAGCCGGTGTCGGGGTACCGCGCACATCGAAGAAGAGCAGCCGGTCGAACTTCGGCGCGATCCCGTTCCCGTAGGCGTCCTTGGACACATGGTCGCCCCATGCGTGCTGGCGCTTGGGCAGCCCGTCCGGCTGGTGACCCAGCGGCACCATCTTCGGTCGAGGGCTTGCAAAGGCGCGCCTGGCGCCACGCCCGACCGCAGTCCCACCCGCCGCAAGGGCGGACGCGCCCGCGACGAATCGCCGGCGCGTCAGACCGCGGCGGCCCTCCCAGCTCTCCGACATCGCGGGCACCATACATGACGATCCCGGAGGGTCGGTACGCTGCCCACGGCGCAGCAGACGATGCAGGAGGCGATCATGAACTGGCGGGGCGCTCGCTGCAGGACCCAACCCCACGGGCAGCTTGCGCTAGGGCTGGCAACGGCGGTGGCCCTTGCCGTCACCTCCGTATCCGGCGCCACCCCGGCCACGGCGCACGCTCAGGCGCATCACGCCAAGCCGACGGTGCAGGTGGCCCGCACGGCAATCGGACCCCTGCTCGTCAACACCTCCGAACGCACGATCTACATGTTCGTGCGCGACAAGCACAACAAGGACGTGTGTCGCAAGATCAAGCGAGGGCGCTGCGAGAAGAAGTGGCCGGCGGTCACCACCAAGGGCAAGCCGGTTGCCGGGCCGGGCCTGAAGAAGTCCTTGCTCGGGACGATTCCGTACCAGGGCAAGCTGCGCGAGGTCACCTACAAGGGCCACCCGCTGCACACCTACACCGGCGACACCAGCAAGCGCGACGTGCTGAACATCGGGATCAAGGACTTCGGTGGGGCGTGGTACGCGCTCAACGCCAACGGCGGAGTGGTCAAGTAGTCGCGATCGAGTCCGGGTCCGGACGGTCCGGCTCAGTGGAGGGATGCACGCGGTGCAAGCGCTTGGGTTGAAACTTCTCTGCGTGCCGGCAGCGATCTGCTGCGTGCTCGCTGCCGGCGTGAGTGCCTCTGCCTTCGCAACCGCCTCGGCCAGCGCCGGCGTCACCAGCTCGGCCGTTGCCCCGGCCAGCGCCACTGGCGGCAGGGTGCTGCGAGTGGGCACCTACCACCACATCGAGGGCCAGTACAAGACGATCCAGGCGGCGGTCGATCATGCCCGGCGCGATGACTGGATCCTGGTCGCGCCGGGTGACTACAAGACCACGTCGAGCCGGGCTCCGGCCGCCGCACCCGACATCCCTTCCGCGGTGCTGGTGACCAAGTCCAACCTGACGATCCGCGGCATGAACCGCAACACCGTGATCGTGGACGGGACCAAACCGGGGTCTGCCCCATGCAGCCGCAACCCCAAAGCCCAGAACTTCGGACCGGTGCGCGACGGCTCGCACCAGGGCCTCAACGGGATCGTCGCCTGGCACGCCAACGACGTCAACGTGGAGAACCTCACCGCCTGCAACTTCCTGGACGGCTCGGGCGACACGGGCAACGCCATCTGGTGGGACGGCCTGAACGACGAGAACAAGATCGGCGGCTGGGGCTTCCTGGCCACCTACCTCAACACCACCTCGACCTTCTACAACGGCGTGGACAGCGCAGCCGCCTACGGGTTGTTCTCGAGCGCGTGGCAGGGCGGCCTGTTCGCCCACGACTACGCCAGCAACTTCGACGACGCCGGCTTCTACATCGGCGCCTGCCACCGCCTGTGCACGCAGATCATCAGACACAGCCGGTCCGAGTACAACGCGCTCGGCTACTCCGGGAGCAACTCCGGCGGCACGATGCTGATCGCGCACAACCGGTTCGCGCACAACGAGGACGGCTTCGACACCAACAGCCAGAACGGCGACAACCCGCCGCC